>Ga0268299_1000484_pt1 | contig 122177 bp, 107 predicted proteins | sample NOBtaG_FD_193484 | JGI IMG/M metagenome (GOLD analysis project Ga0268299, IMG submission 193484) | Activated sludge microbial communities from bioreactor in Nijmegen, Gelderland, Netherland - NOB reactor | ecosystem: Engineered > Bioreactor > Aerobic > Activated sludge | place: Netherlands...
CACCAAACTTTTGCGTCAATATCGTCGTGATCGCCGCCGTCAATGTGGTCTTCCCATGATCCACATGCCCAATAGTGCCTACATTTACATGTGGTTTTGATCGCTCAAATTTGCTCTTTGCCATGACTTATCCTTTACACTTTCACCAAAATTATTTCTTATTAATGACCGCTTCAGCTACATTTTTTGGCGCTTCGGCGTAATGCTTAAATTCCATTGTATATGTTGCCCTACCCTGAGTAGCCGACCTTAGAGCAGTTGAATATCCGAACATCTCAGCCAGCGGCACTTCTGCCCGAATCAATTTCATGCCCGGTATATCATCCATACCCTGTATCATCCCACGCCTAGATGACAAATCGCCGACAACATTACCCATAAACTCTTCTGGAGACTCCACCTCTACAGCCATCATCGGCTCCAGCAGAACCGGATTGGCTTTTTTCATGCCGTCTTTAAAAGCTATTGATGCGGCCATTTTAAATGCATTTTCGTTAGAATCCACATCATGATAGGAACCGTCAAAAAGCGTAACCTTAACATCAACAACTGGAAAACCAGCCAATATACCATTAGGCAATGTTTCTTGCAAACCCTTCTGAACAGCAGGAATATATTCCCTAGGCACAACTCCACCTTTAATTTCGTCTACAAATTCAAATCCTTTTCCTGCTTCATTAGGCTCCAGCTTGATCCACACATGACCGTACTGACCTCTACCCCCAGATTGCTTGACAAATTTCCCCTCCACCTCGACGAGCTTTTTAATCGCTTCTCTATATGCAACCTGAGGTGCTCCGACATTCGCCTCCACCCCGAACTCTCGCCTCATTCGATCTACAATAATTTCCAAATGAAGTTCACCCATGCCCGAAATGATGGTTTGCCCTGATTCCTCGTCTGTTCTTACTCTGAATGACGGATCTTCTTGAGCAAGCCGATTTAATGCTATCCCCATCTTCTCCTGATCGAGTTTAGTTTTGGGCTCTACAGCAACATGTATAACAGGCTCTGGAAAATCCATCTTTTCCAATGCGATAATTGAATTAAGATCACACAACGTATCTCCTGTCGTGACATCCTTAAGGCCCACGGCAGCAGCTATATCGCCAGCACGAACTTCTTTAATTTCTTCACGCTGATTCGCGTGCATTTGCAAAATTCGACCAACCCTTTCCTTACGAGACTTGACTGAGTTATAGACTGTATCACCCGAATTTACCACGCCCGAATAAACTCTGAAGAAAATCAGCTGCCCCACATAAGGATCCGTAGCCACTTTAAATGCCAGTGCTGAAAATGGCTCACTATCGTCTGATTTTCTTTGGTCGGATTCGCCGCTTTCTTTCACACCTTGAATCGCAACAACATCAGTCGGCGATGGCATAAACTCTATAACCGCATCAAGCATTGCCTGAACACCTTTATTTTTGAAAGCCGTACCGCACAACATCGGCACTATTTCATTACTGATAGTTCTTAATCGTATACCTTTTTTAATCTCCGGAATCTCAAGACCACCTTCTTCCAGATACTTATTCATCAATTCTTCATTTGCTTCCGCCGCCGACTCTACCATTTTTTCGTGCCAGTCTTGCGCATCAGCTTTCATTGATTCCGGTATTTCTCGCTCTTCAAATTTAAGCCCTTTACTTTCATCATCCCAATAAATGGCCTTCATTTTTACCAAATCAACCACGCCCTCAAACTTATCTTCCGAACCGATGGGAAGCTGGATAGGCACTGGATTTGCCTTTAATCTTGATTTTATTTGATCGTACACACGCATGAAATTTGCACCCGATCTATCCATTTTATTAACAAAAGCTAATCTTGGCACCTTATACTTATTAGCTTGCCGCCAGACAGTTTCGGTTTGTGGCTGCACCCCCCCAACTGCACAAAATACCGTACAGGCACCATCCAGAACACGCAAAGAACGTTCTACCTCAATAGTAAAATCCACATGCCCCGGTGTATCGATGATATTTATCCGGTGCTCTGGATAGTTGCCCTCCATTCCCTTCCAGAAACAAGTCGTAGCTGCAGAAGTTATTGTAATCCCTCGCTCCTGCTCCTGTTCCATCCAGTCCATTGTTGCCGCGCCATCATGGACCTCTCCAATCTTGTGCGATACGCCCGTATAGAACAGTATGCGCTCTGTTGTCGTTGTTTTACCAGCATCAATATGCGCCATAATCCCAATGTTTCTATAGCGCTCTATAGGAGTTTTTCTTGCCACAGTTGCTACGCCTTAAAAATTAAAGCCACTATCTGAATTATTCAGCTAATGGCATTTATTAAAATCTAAAATGTGAGAATGCTTTATTGGATTCAGCCATACGGTGAACCTCTTCTTTTTTCTTAACAGCACCACCCCTGCCTTCAGCGGCATCTGAGAGCTCACCAGCCAATCGCATATCCATTGATTTTTCGCTTCTCTTTCTAGCAGCATCCCTTAACCATCGCATCGCCAGAGCATTCCGCCGAATCGATCTGACCTCGACAGGAACTTGATAATTTGCCCCACCCACACGTCTGCTTTTTACTTCCACCAACGGCCTGACATTGGTTAATGCTTGCGTAAAAATCTCCAAAGGATCAGCTCCAGATTTTTTTTCAATCTGCGTCAATGCGCCATAAATAATCCTTTCAGCAACCGATTTTTTTCCACGCGTCATCAGTACATTTACAAATTTTGCCAGCTCTACATTATGATATTTGGGATCTGGCAGTATTTCACGTTTTGGAACTTCTCTACGTCTTGGCATAGCTTACCTCACAGACTTTAATACTTGATTTTCGGTATATACTACTTACAGGCTAAGCCGTCTTCGGCTTCTTAGAACCGTACTTGGATCTCGCTTGTTTGCGATCTTTAACACCCGCAGTATCTAGACTACCTCTAACAGTATGGTAACGCACCCCCGGCAGATCCTTTACACGCCCACCACGGATAAGCACAACGGAATGCTCCTGCAGATTATGTCCTTCACCACCAATATAACTTGACACTTCATATCCATTTGTCAACCGCACCCTTGCGACTTTACGCAACGCTGAATTGGGCTTTTTGGGCGTAGTAGTATACACCCGCGTACATACACCCCTTTTTTGAGGGCAATTTTCTAGTGCGGGAACATTGCTTTTTACGCGTTTTGCTACACGTGGTTTACGTACTAATTGACTTATAGTCGGCATAAACTATATCCTAAAAAAACTGAGACGGCCTTTAGCCGTCCTGATCTTGCTGATTTGATTATACGCTGTTACCAGCTCACTTACGAGACCGGCTTTGCTGAACCACATTTTTTTAAATTCAGATTCTTATCTTAGAAAAGAGTGCGGATTCTATGGTGTTTACTGATTAATGTCAAGCTTAACTTTGCGCTCACAGCTAAACCTTGTATCATTTCTTCCTTAGATTACAAGCAACTATATTTGGCTAATCGCCATCTCAAATAAAAATCTATTAAAATGGTTTTCGAGATATTTTCGTCTAATCCCTAAAGTTCTGATATTGTAGCGGAAAATCGATAGCTGTTTTTTTTACTATACCTATAGCCTCTTGCAGAATATCTTTTTTTATCCCCGATACGCGCAGCGAGTCACCTTGAATGCTTGTTTGCACTTTAAGCTTGCTTTCTTTGAGAATTTTAGCAATTTTCTTGGCTAGCTCTGTTTCCAATCCTGTCTTCACTGTCACAGCTTGCTTAACCTTATTGCCGCTCACCTTTTCTACAATCCCTCTTTCCAGACAACGCACATCAATGTTTCTTTTAGTCAGTTTTGTTCGTAAGATATCCAAAACCTGCTCGAGCTTGAAATCATCGTCGGCGTACACCATCAAAATATAATCCGATTGCTCTATGCGCGCATCCGATCCCTTGAAATCGAATCGAGAACCAACTTCCTTGTTTGCTTGTTCTACCGCATTTCTAACCTCATGACCATCAACTTCCGAAACAATATCGAACGAAGGCATATACTCCTCATTACATTGATTTCATTAAATCGATTTTAAATTTTTTGTATTTTCTATTACGTTGCAGCGCAAAAAGAAACACAAGGCTATCTTATATTCTTTTTCTCTTATTTGCCGCAATACGAAGACGTAGCGCATTCAAACGAATAAAACCCGCCGCATCAATTTGATTATAGGCACCAGCATCGTCCTCAAATGTCGCGACATTTTCATCAAACAGCGAGTCTGTTTTTGAATCGCGCCCTACTACCATTACATTGCCTTTATACAGCTTCAGTCTTACCCAACCATTTACACTTTCCTGAGTTACGTCAATCAAGGCCTGTATAGCCTTACGCTCCGGACTCCACCAATACCCATTGTAAATCAGTGCAGCATAGCGCGGCATGAGATCATCTTTTAGATGGCTGACTTCGCGATCAAGCGTAATGGACTCAATTGCACGGTGTGCACGCAATAAAATTGTGCCTCCGGGAGTTTCATAGCAACCGCGTGACTTCATGCCAACATAACGATTTTCCACCAAATCAAGTCTGCCGATGCCGTGCTCTCCACCCAACTGATTCAGCTTCTCCAGAACGGCAGCAGAACTCAATCTACACCCATTTAGCGCCACAGGATCACCATGCTCGAACTCAATTTCCAGAAACTCTGCCTCATCAGGAGCATTTTCTGGCGAGACTGTCCAGCGCCACATTGATTCCTCCGCTTCCATGGCCGGATTTTCCAGATGCCTGCCTTCATAGGAAATATGCAAAAGATTGGCGTCCATGCTGTATGGAGAACCACTCTTTTTCTTCATTTCCACAGGAATATCATGCTTTTCCGCATACGCCAGAAGCTTTTCCCTTGAATTCAAATCCCATTCCCGCCATGGCGCAATAACATGTATGTTTGGTTCCAGTGCATAATAGCCCAACTCAAATCGAACTTGATCATTTCCCTTACCTGTAGCGCCGTGAGACACCGCATCAGCCCCGGTTTCTCTTGCAATTTCGACCTGCCTTTTAGCAATTAGCGGTCGCGCGATACTCGTTCCCAGCAAATATTCACCTTCATAGATCGTATTCGCCCTAAACATCGGAAAAACAAAGTCACTGACAAATTCCTCGCGCAAGTCATCTATGTAAATTTCACTAACACCTAATTGCCGCGCCTTGACTCGCGCAGGCTCTACTTCTTCGCCCTGTCCGATATCCGCTGTAAATGTCACCACTTCACAGTGGTACGTATCCTGCAGCCACTTTAAAATCACTGAAGTATCCAAACCGCCGGAAAAGGCCAAGACCACTTTGTCTATTTTTTTCATTCTTTTTACTCACAATTAACCATAATCAGACCTTTCCAATCCTTCCCAGCAGCAAATATTCCATCAGTGCTTTCTGCGTATGAAGACGGTTTTCAGCTTCATCCCATACCACGGACTGAGTACCGTCAATCACTTCGGCGGCCACCTCTTCCCCTCGATGCGCAGGCAGGCAATGCATGAACAATGCATTTTCTTTCGCCAAAGCCATCATTTCTGCATCGACGCAAAATGCTGCAAAATCCGCCTTTCTTTGCTCAACCTCAGCCTCAAATCCCATGCTGGTCCAAACATCCGTTGTAACCAGATCAGCATTTCTCACCGCATCATGGGGGTTTGCAAACGCCTTAAAATGCTTTGCCGTCCTTAATCCGATCTGCAAAGGATCGATATCGTAGCCCGGCGGTGTCGAAACATGCACTCTAAAATCGAATATTTCAGCGGCCTGCAACCAGGTATTGCAGACGTTATTGGCATCACCTATCCAGGCAATGATTTTTCCTTCGATGCCTCCCCGGCATTCTAGAAACGTAAAGATATCCGCCAGAATCTGACAAGGATGATATTCGTCAGTCAAACCATTAATCACAGGCACACTGGAATAATCCGCAAAGCGCTGCAAAGTCTCGTGTTCATAAGTACGAATCATCACGATATCGACCATGCGTGAAATAACGCGTGCCGCGTCTTCGACAGGCTCACCCCTACCCAGTTGTGTATCACGTGTGGAAAGATAAATGGATGAACCACCCAATTGATTCATACCAGCCTCAAACGACAATCGCGTTCTGGTTGAATTTTTATCAAAAATCATTGCCAGCGTTCGATCAATCAACGGCCAGTATTGTTGACGCTGTTTAAGCGCCTGTTTTATAAATCGTGTGCGCGCGAACAGGTATTCGTACTCCTCTCGGCTAAGATCATTAAACTGTAGATAATGCTTCAACTGCATATAATAAAAGAGACTAATCAGAAAAAATATTTAACTACTATTTATCTAATTAGCCATGCAGAAACTCTCGGATTAGTCGGCAGGTCATATCGACTACCTGGTTGGCCTCATCCGGCTGCATCACCAGAGCGGGCAACAGGCGGACTACTTTTTCGGATGTCACATTAATGAGCAGCTTGTGATGCAACGCCCTTTTAATCAAATCGGAACATGGCGATGCTAATTCTATACCTATTAATAATCCCTGCCCTCTGACTTCCACCACGCCATTAACATCGGCAAGCTGAGCACGCAGCTGCTCTCGCATGGAAACACCCAGCTCATCAGCATGATCGATCAATCCATCTTCTTCAATTACCGCAAGCGTCTCAAGCGCAACAGCGCAAACCAGCGGATTACCGCCAAAAGTGGATGCATGATTGCCTGGTTTAAGCACTTCAGCTGCTGCACCTCTGGCCAGACATGCACCAATAGGAACACCTGAACCCAACCCCTTAGCCAGCGTCATTACATCCGGCGCAATATTACTATGCTGGAACGCAAACCATTTGCCACTGCGCCCCGTCCCCGACTGCACCTCATCAAGCATCAACAACCAGCCATATTGATCACACAAAGCGCGTAATTCCTGAAGATAGCGTGCCTGAGGCACGTTAACACCGCCCTCCCCCTGAAAAGGCTCCACCAAAACGGCAACGACATTTTTATTATTCTCCGCCACCTGTTTGACTGCTTCCAGATTGTTATAAGGCACGCGCACAAAACCTGTCAGCAAAGGCTCAAATCCAGCCTGCACTTTTCGGTTACCCGTGGCAGTCAGAGTAGCCATCGTTCGACCATGAAATGACTGTTCCATGACAATAATTGTTGGCAAAGTCACACCATTATTATGGCCATATAATCTCGCCAACTTTATAGCAGCCTCATTGGCTTCAGCGCCTGAATTGCAGAAAAAAACCTTTTCCATTCCAGACAATGCAGCCAAGCGAGCAGCCAACTGCTCCTGCTTTTCTATGATATAGATATTTGAAGTATGGATAAGCACTTTTGCCTGACGGCATATTGCCTCCACCACGCGCGGATGACTATGCCCCAAACCGCAAACTGCCACGCCCGACAAGGCATCCAGATAGCGCTCGCCTTGACTATCCCACAGCCAAACACCTTCTCCTTTTACAAAGGTTACAGGCAACCGTGAATAAGTATTCATTACATTTGACACGTCTATGCTTAGCTCGCTTAATTGACCATTAAATGTAACATCTTGATATTATGGATGAGGCTCAGGAAGTTGCGCATCGTCGCGCTACCAGCCAAACCCGCCCCGAAATTCCGTGAAATTTAGAAAAGCTATTATCTTTACCCATATATCCAGCTTTTTCAAGTTTTTTTTCCCAAAACACATCAACTTGATTTTATTTTGCTTGAAAAGAGCATTCCAAAGTTAGCTGTGATGTATCACCACCATGGTAGAATAAAAAAGTTTATATCAATCAATGAAAATCATATCCGCACGATAGAAGCCGTATCTGCGTTAATCGTGCAATCACAGAGCTGTCTTTACTCATAACATAACATGAATCAATTTGCCAAGGAAACACTATCAGTAAGCCTTGAAGAGGAAATGCGTCGATCTTATCTGGATTACGCTATGAGCGTAATCGTGGGGCGCGCATTACCGGATGTCCGTGACGGTCTCAAACCTGTACATCGTCGGGTTTTATTTGCCATGCACGAACTCTCCAATGACTGGAACCGCCCTTACAAAAAATCTGCCAGAATCGTGGGTGATGTGATTGGTAAATACCACCCGCACGGCGACACCGCTGTTTATGACACGATTGTGCGTATGGCTCAGCACTTCTCGCTGCGTTACATGTTGATAGACGGGCAAGGCAATTTCGGTTCGATTGATGGCGATAACGCGGCGGCCATGCGTTACACCGAAATTCGCATGTCGCGCATCGCGCACGAGCTGCTTGTCGACCTCGACAAAGAAACCGTGGATTTCGGCCCCAATTATGACGAATCCGAAAAAGAGCCGTTGATTCTGCCGACAAAAGTTCCCAATCTGCTGATAAACGGCTCTTCGGGAATTGCCGTAGGCATGGCGACCAATATTCCACCACACAATCTCAATGAAGTCGTTGACGCAAGCCTGAAACTGCTGGCAAATCCAGATGTCAGCATCGACGAACTGATTGAGTGCATTCAAGCGCCTGATTTTCCCACTGCCGGGATTATTTACGGCATATCCGGCGTGCATGATGGCTACCGCACCGGACGTGGACGCGTCATCATGCGTGCACGCACGCATTTTGAAGACATCGACAAAGGCAGCCGACAGGCGATTATCGTTGATGAACTTCCTTATCAGGTCAATAAAGCCAACCTGCTCATCCGCATTGGCGAGCTTGTACGCGACAAAAGAATAGAAGGCATCTCGGATTTACGCGACGAATCGGACAAATCCGGCATGCGTGTCGTCATCGAACTCAAACGCAGCGAAATTCCTGAAGTCATCCTGAATAATCTGTATAAAGAAACGCAGATGCAGGACACTTTCGGCATGAACATGGTCGCACTCATCGATGGCCAGCCACGCCTTCTGAATTTGAAACAAATCCTCGATGCATTCCTGCGCCACCGGCGCGAAATTGTCACCCGCAGAACCGTTTTCGAGCTCAAAAAAGCGCGTGAACGCGGACATATTCTGGAAGGTCTTGCAGTTTCATTGTCCAATGTCGATGAGATCATCGCATTGATCAAAGCTTCGTCAACACCTGCGGTCGCCAAGGAAGCTTTAATGGCCCGGGAATGGCGTTCAGGCCTGGTCGAAGAAATGCTCGTACGCGCCATAGCGGACGCGATGGCTTTCCGTCCTGAAGGACTATCGCCGGAATTCGGCCTGCAGGAACAGGGTTATCGGCTTTCCGATGCACAGGCGCAGGCCATACTCGAATTACGCCTGCAACGCCTCACCGGACTGGAGCAGGATAAAATCGTCGAAGAGTACAAAGACGTGATGGATCGCATTATCGATTTCCTCGACATACTGGCGACCCCCGAACGGATTACAGATATCATCTCGGAAGAACTGGAAGCCATCCGGCAGCAATTTGGCGACAAACGTCGCAGTGAAATTGTTGTTGATACGCAGGACCTCAGCATGGAGGATTTGATTACCCCCGCCGATGTAGTCGTCACACTGTCCCACAACGGATACATCAAATCGCAGTTACTCGACGAATACCGCGCACAGAAACGCGGCGGACGCGGCAAACTGGCCACCAGCACCAAGGAAGATGACTTCATCGACAATCTGTTTATCGCCAATACACATGACTATATTCTGTGTTTCTCCAGCCTTGGGCGCGTGTACTGGATCAAAGTCTACACAGTCCCCCAAGGAGGTCGAACCTCGCGCGGCAAACCGATCATCAACCTGGTTCAACTGGAGTCAGGCGAAAAAATCAATGCTGTGCTACCTGTCAAATCGTTCGATGACAGTCACTTTGTATTTATGGCCACTGCACTGGGCACGGTCAAAAAAACACCTTTATCCGAATTTTCACGACCGCGCAGCAACGGCATCATTGCCATCGGCCTCAACGAAGATGATTATCTGATCGGCGTCGCGCTAACCGATGGCAAATACGATGTCATGCTATTTTCGGACAATGGAAAAGCCATGCGTTTCAGTGAAAATGACGTCCGCCCGATGGGACGCGGCGCACGCGGCGTACGTGGCATGAAACTGGCGGCGGGTCATAAAGTCATTTCCATGCTGGTCGCCGAAGATGAAGAGCAGGCCGTGCTCACCGTAACCGAAAACGGCTATGGCAAGCGCACACCAATCAGCGAATACACCCGCCATAACCGTGGCACACAAGGCATGATTGCCATTAAAACCAGCAAACGCAACGGCAAGGTTGTCACCGCAAAACTGGTCCGCCCGGATGATGAAATCATGATGATTACTTCAGGCGGCATATTAATTCGCACCCGTGTCAATGAAGTGCGCGAAATGAGCCGCGCAACCCAGGGCGTGACGCTGATCAATCTCGGCGAGGGTGAAAAACTCACTGGCTTGGAACGCGTCATTGAAAGTGACGAAGAATAAACCCGGCACAATGTTGTTTTTTTCTTAAAAAAACTTCCGTATTTTTTCTGATGCTATCCATGAATCCTATTTTCAACTTCAGCGCTGGACCTGCGGTATTGCCGAAGGAAGTTCTGCGGCAGGCTCGCGATGAAATGCTTGACTGGCAAGGCAGCGGAATGTCCGTCATGGAAATGAGTCATCGCGGCAAGGAATTCATATCCATCATTGAAACGTTGGAAAGTGATTTACGCGACCTTGCATCCATACCGAAAAACTACAAAATCCTGTTCTTGCAAGGTGGCGCATCCAGTCAGTTCGCCATGGTACCGATAAATCTGCTGCGCGGCAGAAAGACAGCGGACTATATTCTCACTGGTCAGTGGTCGGAAAAAGCCGCTCAAGAAGCGCAGCGCTACTGCACAATCAACATCGCCGCCTCCTCTGCAAACACCGGCTTCACCAACGCCCCCCGGCAGGACACATGGCAATTGAACAAGGACGCCGCATACATTCACTACACAACCAACGAGACAATCGGCGGTGTTGAATTCAACTGGACACCCGATCTGCCCGAGAACAGCGACATTCCTCTGGTTGCCGATATGTCATCGAATATTTTATCGCGCCCGCTGGATGTCTCACGTTATGGCCTGATCTACGCAGGCGCGCAGAAGAATCTTGGACCGGCCGGTCTGGTACTGGTTATTGTCCGTGAAGATCTTGCGGGTAACGTATTACCCGGAACACCCACCCTGTTTGATTATCAGGTGCATATCGACAATGCTTCCATGTATAACACGCCGCCAACCTACGCTATATACATGACCGGATTGGTCATCAAATGGATCTTGCAGCAAGGCGGCCTGACCGCAATTGAGCAGGCGAATATCCGTAAAGCTGCGATGCTGTACGATATGATTGACAACTGTGATTTCTATCACTGCCCGGTTGCCAAGCCTGACCGCTCGCGCATGAATGTTCCGTTTATACTTAAAAATACCGCGCTCGATGCCGCATTTCTCAATCAGGCCGAAGCTGACGGTCTGATTCAGCTAAAAGGACATCGGTCTGTCGGCGGAATGCGTGCTTCGCTTTATAACGCCATGCCCATTGAAGGGGTTGTGCATCTGGTTGAATTCATGAAGGAGTTTGCTGACAAAAATGGTTGATCATCAAAAAAACACCTTCAGCATCCAGACATTAAATCAGATTTCTCCACTCGGACTGGAGCGCTTTCCGAAGGATCGCTACCGTGTCGGAGTGGATATCCCCAGACCGGATGCCATTCTGGTACGTTCACACGACATGCTGAATATAGCTATTCCCAAAAGTGTTCTGGCCATCGGGCGCGCTGGCGCCGGCACCAATAATATACCCGTACAGGCCATGAACGAACGTGGCGTGCCTGTATTCAACACGCCGGGAGCAAACGCCAATGCCGTCAAGGAACTGGTGATCGCAGGATTGCTGATCGCTGCACGCAATCTTCTGCCGGCACTGCATTTTGTCGAAACCCTGCAAGGCAATGACGATGCGCTGCACCAGCAAGCCGAAAAAGAAAAAAAACGTTTTTCCGGCATCGAACTGCCCGGACGCACGCTCGGCATCATAGGATTAGGTGAAATCGGCCGGCTGGTCGCTGATGCTGCACTTAAAATGGGAATGAAAGTTGTCGGATACGATCCGAATATTACCGTCGAATCAGCCTGGAGCTTATCTTCCGAAGTCAAAAAAGCCAATACACTCGAAGCATTACTGCGACACAGCGATTTTATTACGGTTCATGTACCGCTGCTGGATTCGACTCGGCACCTGATCAATGAAAAAAGCATCAGTCTGATGAAACAAGGCGTTATTGTGCTGAATTTTTCGCGCAACCGTATCGCGAATGAAGACGCCATACTCGACGGTATTGCGTCCCGGAAAATAAAATATTATGTCTGCGACTTTCCCAGCCAGAAACTGCAGCATCACGAATCCGTCATTACATTGCCGCACCTGGGTGCTTCGACGCAGGAAGCTGAAGAAAACTGCGCAATTATGGTAATCAATCAACTCATTGATTTTTTACAAAACGGAAATATCAAAAATACGGTTAATTTTCCTAATATCGGCATGGAACGCGAATCACCGCATCGGGTGGCAATTGCCAACGCCAACGTGCCCAATATTGTCGGGCAGGTTTCCACCTGCTTGGCCAAGGCCGGTTTAAACATACACAATATGGTCAATAAATCCCGCGGTGAAATGGCTTATACTTTGGTTGATGTGGATAGTCCCGTTCCGCAGAAAGTCATTGAAGCGATTGCTTTGATTTCGGGCGTGCTATCCGTGCGCTATGTACCTTTCCCGATTCAATAAACATTTAACGCGCCATGAATGAGCAATTAAAACAATTACGCGACAAGATTGACGGCATCGATAGCGAAATACTCAGACTGGTCAACATGCGCGCGGAATGCGCCCGGCAAATCGGAATCATCAAAAAAAATGGCATAATCTACCGGCCCGAACGCGAAGCTCAGATTCTGGAAAGGATTCAACGCGAGAATCCGGGGCCGCTGGACAATACGCGTATCGCGCAGCTTTTCACTGAAATCATGTCGATATGCCGCGCACTGGAAAAGCCGATGACAGTTGCCTGCCTGGGACCGCAAGGCACATTCTCCGAAGAAGCCGCCATTAAACGGTTCGGCACGGCGGTCACTACGCTGCCTTGCGATTCGATCGATGAAGTATTTCGCAGCGTTGAGTCCGGCAACGCCGGCTATGGCGTTGTTCCTGTAGAAAACTCAACCGAAGGCGCAGTTGGCAGAACGCTCGATTTGCTGCTACAGACATCACTGACCGTCTGCGGCGAAATCCAACTGCCGGTACATCAATCCCTGATGGCCCGGCAAACGGACTTAAAGCAGATCAACAAAATTTACTCGCACCCGCAGTCCTTCGCGCAGTGTCACCACTGGCTACAGGCTAATCTGCCAACGCTGTCCAGCAAACATTACATTCACGCAGGCAGCAATGCCGATGCCGCCCGGCTTGCCGCGCAGGACAGCAATGCTGCGGCAATCGCCGGGAAAAGAGCGGCTGAGCGTTATGGATTGATGATCTGCGCCGAAAACATTGAAGATGACTCCAAAAATACCACCCGCTTTCTCGTGCTCGGCATGCAAAACGTTGAACCGTCAGGTAAGGACAAAACATCACTGATCATCTCCGCCGGCAATTATGCAGGCGCCATTCATCGATTACTGACGCCTTTCGCAACGCACGGTGTCAACATGTCCCGGCTTGAATCACGTCCCTCGCGTATCAATCTCTGGCAATACGTCTTTTTTGTCGATATCGAAGGCCATCAGAACAACAGCAATGTCGCTGCCGCACTCAAGGAATTGAACGAAAAGGCAAGTTTCCTGAAAATACTCGGATCCTACCCCGTCACGCAGGCCTGAATTCAAAGCATGACAATCCAGGCTGCCTGTCGCATTGCAGCAAAAACAAGCGATAAAAATTAATCCAGATAATTTCAACTATTGATAATAAAAATTCATTATGAATCTTTGTGATTTTGCGCCGGAATATATTCGCGCCATACAACCGTATCAACCGGGAAAACCGATATCAGAACTCGCCAGGGAAATGGGACTGGACGAAGGCAATATCGTTAAACTGGCTTCAAACGAAAATCCGCTTGGCGCCAGTCCATTGGCATTGGAAGCCATGATTCAGGCACTGCACGACATCGCCCGCTATCCTGACGGCAGCGGATTCGAATTGAAGCAGGCGTTATCGCAGCGATACAGCATCGACAGTGGACAGATCGTTCTCGGCAACGGTTCCAACGATGTATTGGACCTGGCTGCACGTGTTTTCCTGAAACCGGGCGCGACCGCCATTTACTCGCAGCACGCCTTTGCTGTCTATCCGCTGGTCACACAGACCATTGGCGCCAAAGGTATTTCGGTGCCTGCGCGGGACTACGGACACGATCTTCCGGCGATTCTCGACGCTATCACACCGGAAACGCGCATGGTCTTTATCGCCAGCCCAAACAATCCGACCGGTACGTTATCCGGTTCCAACGATCTGCTACGCTTCATTGAACGTGTATCGCGCGACGTTCTCGTCGTGCTTGATGAAGCCTATTATGAATATCTGCCCCCGGCAAACAAACCGGACAGCATCAGCTGGCTGAAGCAGTTCCCTAACTTGGTTATCACACGGACATTCTCCAAAATCTATGGACTGGCCGGCGTGCGTGTCGGCTTTGGACTCGCGCATCCCGAAGTTGCCAATCTGATGAACCGCGTACGCCAGCCGTTTAACGTCAGCAGCATTGGATTGATCGGTGCGCTGGCGGCACTGGAAGACACTGAATTCGTTCAGCGGTCATATGCATTGAATCGTGCGGGCATGCTGCAAATGACCGATGGCTTCCGCAAGCTGGGCGTAAAATATATCCCGTCATACGGCAACTTCATCAGCTTCGAGGTTAAAGGTGATGCCGCGAATACGCTCAAGGTTTATCAAAATCTGTTACGGCAGGGCATCATCGTGCGTCCGCTGGGCATCTATGAAATGCCGCACCATTTGCGCGTCACCATAGGAGTGGAACATGAAAATCAGCGTTTCCTGCAATCACTCGAATATGCACTGGAAGAAATAGCATGATTATCGTCATGAATAACAGAAAGCCAGCCGGCAGCGTTGCGCAGTCTTTGATCGCATAGCACAAGCATGTCATCCACGACGCTTAACAAACTGGTGATCATCGGCGTCGGGTTGATCGGCGGCTCCTTCGCGCTTGCACTGCGCAAGGCTGGCACGGTACGCCACATTACCGGTGTCGGACGCAGCCGCGAAAACATGCAACGCGCATTAGAACAAGGCGTCATTGATGAAATCGCGCCTGACATGGCTTCTGCCCTGTACCAGGCCGATTTTGTGCTGCTCGCCATGCCGGTCGGCCAGACCGCAGGCATCATGGCGCAGATCGCGCCGCACCTGCACTCCGCCACCATCGTCTCTGACGCGGGCAGTACAAAACAGGACGTCGTCACAGCCGCACGCGATCAACTCGGCGAAAATCTGAAAAACTTTGTACCCGGCCATCCGATTGCAGGCGCCGAGCAAAGTGGCGTTCTCGCCGCGCAGAACGACCTGTACACCGGCAAACATGTCATCCTCACCCCGCTTGCCGAAACCCGGACTGAAGCTATCGAAACAACCGCCGCCTTGTGGCAGGCCTGTGGTGCAAAAGTCTCGCAAATGCCGGTTGAAGAACACGATCGCATTCTCGCCGCCACCAGCCACCTGCCGCATGTTCTGGCATTTGCGCTGATGAATCATTTGCGCAACAGTGCGAATAGTCCTGAAAACCTGCTGCGCTTTGCCGGCAGTGGCTTTCGCGACTTTACCCGAATCGCCAGCAGCTCACCGGAAATGTGGCGTGATATCTGCCTGGCCAATCGCCAGGCGTTGCTTGAGGAACTGGCGGCTTTTCAAAACGAACTGAACGTGCTGCAAACCCTGCTGCGGGAAGAAAATGGCAATGCGCTGGAACAAGCCTTTATACAGGCGCGCCGTATGCGGGAAGACTGGCTGAATCGCCAGAATTAGCGGCACGAAAAAAGCATTGGCCATTTTTTGCACAAATCGATAGAATCCGCGGGATCGACCGCTACCCAAGACTTGGATATCATCCGCAACGCAGAAATAAGCACCATGCGCCAGAAGAAAATCCAGCAATTCCGGGGATTAAATTATGATTGATTCATTACCGAGTCAATCCGGTATATTTTATAGATACTCCACTTTTACGAACGCGCCTTTATCATCATTCGAACATGAAATTCCACAAATGGTTGTTATGTGCCCTGGCAAGCACTGTGTTATTTTTCGATACCCACTCAATTACACTCCAGGCTGGCAATCTGAAAAATTTTATCAGCGAAAACAGAATAAAATTTGGCGGCTGGATTAATGGCGGCGCGACTTTCAATCCCAGTCAGGCCGGCGGATATAACGGCCCGGTTATTTTTGCCGATCAGGCAAACCGGTTCCAACTGAATCAATTTAATTTATTTGTACACCGGCCTGTGGTATCAACCGGCAACGCTTGGGATATTGGAGGACGTGTCGACTTCATGTTCGGTACAGACGCCATATTTACTCAAGCCTTCGGTGTTCCCACATTTGATGTGAATACCGGAGAACCGCTCAGCAGAAGCAACTGGGATCTGAATCTGTGCTGTTCCTCGTCACGCACTTACGGCATCGCACTACCACAAACATACCTGGAAGTTTACGCCCCCATTGGCAACGGGCTTAATGTCAAGCTGGGCCACTTTTACACACCGACAGGTTTTGAAACGGTTCCGGCGCCCGACAACTTTTTTTACACGCGCGCTTACACCCTGAATGTCGGTGAACCCTTTACCCATACAGGCCTGCTGGCAAATTATACCGTCAATAAAAACTGGCTCATCTTAGGCGGCGCGCTTACCGGCAGCGCCACCGGCGGCTGGGATGCGGGATGGGACAAAGAACTGGAAAACTGGAGCGGCATCGCGGGATTCACCTGGAGTAGCGACAACCAGGCAACCTCGCTGCACATCTCAGGCACGTATGGCGCAACTTCCACGCGCAGCAGCGAACCCTGGGGATTTTATAACATTGTCTTCAAACAAAAAATCAATCCCAGAACGCTGCTCGTCCTGCATCAGGTCTATGGCCTTGCCGGCGGTGTCTTACTGAATAACCTGCACTACACCAACACCATAAAAGACGCAGAATGGATGAGTTTTGTCGCGCATCTGTATTATGATCTGACGGATAATCTGTCTGCGGGCATCCGGGGTGAATGGTTCCGCGATAAACACGGTTTCCGCAATCCTTCCCCCTTCAGGATAGCCGCCGCGACCAATATCGTTAATGGCGCGGCAGTCAGCTATGCCGGCGACATCAACAATGTCACGATCACACCGGCGGATTATTATTCGCTGACGGTGGGCTTAAACTGGAAAATAGCCAAAACGTTAAAACTGAAGCAGGATTTCATCAAAAAACTGAATGTTCGCCCCAATATCCGCTACGACAGGGTTGACGCTTATCAGACAGCAGCTTACCGGCCGTTCGATGGCAATAAAGATCAAATCCTGTTTTCACTGGATTTCATGCTGCCCTTTTGATAAAGGTCACTCCAGAACTGCGGCGGATTGATGAGTCCGCGTATTCCATCATAACGTTTTGTTGCCGGGAAATTCCGGTTCCGCCGCCGTCAGTTCATCCTCGAGATCGCCCTCTGTGCTGTTCACTTGATCTTCCTGTTCTCTCGCCATACGTCTGTGAAGATCAGCATGATGCAGACTGTCTTCCAGAATTTTCTCGTATCGGTCTATATTCGCTGCGGAATGCGACCTGAGATCCTGGCCCTGCCAGCCAAAATAATAGGGATGTGTTTCGCATTCTTCGAGCGTTCTTTTATTCTCAAGCAGCTTTGCTTTCGCTTCTCTGGCTAAATCTCCGTAATATCTGACTAAAGCACCATGATCGTGACGGGCAATACCTGCCGCGTTCATGGGCTGTGGATTCATTTGTGCGCAGGAAGTTAACAAAGCAACCATCAGCATAGGCATTAGCACTGAAAATTTAAATGCTTTCATGATCAATATCCTCCCAACTTTAACCAGCAAGCCCATAGTAATTGAATCAATCCAGCACGGATATTGGGGAAACCCTTGTTTTTCCCTAAAGGAAACCATTAGAAGACAGCGCACTATTTCCCATGATAGAAATGATCCTGCGTTTTCTTTAAAACCAAAAACCGGTTCAGCAGCAACACATCATGTTAATCTGTACGCCATCACAGACATCACATCGTGCAACCAGACGTCATCACAACGAATCCGTCCCACATATGTTTTCAGCGGCCGCCGAACGCAACAAACGTCCGATTCTGAACAAACTGCGCCCATTGCTGGCCGATTGTACCGCGATGCTTGAAATCGGCAGCGGCAACGGACAACATGCCGTCTTTTTCGCCCCCGCACTGCCCCATTTAATCTGGCAACCCACTGAATTGCCAGATAAACTTGCTTTGCTCACAAACATGTGCAGAAGCCATCCATCGAAAAACCTGGCGACACCCCTGCCGCTCGATATTGACGATGACCACTGGCCCAGGATTCAGGTCGACGCCGTCTTCACCGCCAACACGCTGCATATCATCCATTGGCCGCAGGTTTGCCGGTTATTCAGCCGTGCTGGCGCATTACTGCCGCAACAGGGCGTCCTCTGCACCTACGGACCATACAACCGCGATGGCCGCTACACCAGCGCCAGTAACGCACAGTTCGACGAATGGCTGAAAAATCGCGATCCTGAAAGCGGCATCCGTGACATTGCTGACTTGCGGCAACTGGCGGAAAAATGCGACATGTTGTTACAGCATGACTTCACCATGCCCGCGAACAACCGTCTGCTGGTCTGGCGCAGGAGTTGAATTCAACCTCAGCAGGTTTGTGCGCAGGCACCCCGCATGATTTGCCTTTGAACGGTATATCATGTTCAATTTATGTCAGTTAGGCGTTTGGGAGCAAACCTGTGAACATTCGAGAAGAACAACACATTGACGGGAGCGCGGTGCGCGCTGTTCATCTTGCAGCATTCATCAAAACGTCGGCAGAAGCAAATCTCATTGATACATCACGGTTGGAAGCCGATTCGATTGTCTCATTCATTGCTGAAGAAGAACACTATGTCTTCGAACACATCATATTCAGTCCTATGACCCTTGGCGCGCATGAATATCTGACTTTAATGGATCTGGCTCCGGTTACTGCTCTGCCGGAGCGTCAGAGTACAGGCACCGCACTGATCAATGCAGGGCTCAAGCGCTGCAAAATCCTTGGTGTCGGTGCGATTTTCGTACTTGGATATCCGGATTACTACGGGAAATTCGGATTTCAGCCATCAGCATGCTTCAGAATCACGTCGGAATACAATGTGCCAGTGGAGGCATTCATGGCCTTGGAACCTCCACCGGACTACCTGAATGGCGCACCAGGAACAATCAAATTTCATATCGCGCTCCAAACCATCTAATGGTTCTGTCGCGTGAATGATTCAAGAAAGCGTATTCACTCTACGGGTCAGCAAAAACCAAACCCCTCATTCAAGGCAATCGCCATTATTGTTCCTGAGACAGCGTCTCGCGTAATAGGCAAAGCCGACTGCGCTGCGCTGCGCGCGGAGTATCCAGTCATGCGCTTCGCGTGCAAGTTCCGGCTTGATCGGTTTGATTGCACCGGCGGAAAGCGCGATGAGCTGCATCCGGGCTGCGCGTTCGAATGCGATCGCCAGCAGACAGGATTCCTCGATACTGCCGCAGGCGACAAGCAAGCCGTGATGCGCCAGAAACAGCGCGCGTTTTGATCCGATCGCCTGCGCAATCAATTCGCCCTCTTCATTACCGACAGGCACGCCGGGCCATTCCGGCAGAAAAGCGACATCGTCGTAAAGCACGCAGTTATCCATATGCGAAATGTCCAGCGGAATTTCCAGCATGCTCAGCGCCGCCGTATGGACGGCATGTGTATGAATGATGCATTGCACATCCGGGCGCGCCCGGTATAGCCATGAATGAAAGCGGTTGGCGGGATTCGCCATGCCTTCGCCTTCGAGTACTTCCAGATCTTCATTGACAAGCAACAGGTTGCTTGCGCGGATTTCATCAAACCCCAGCCCCAGTCGCTGGGTCAGGTAGGTACCCGGTTTTTCAGCGCGCGCGGTAATCTGGCCAGCCAGTCCAGAATCATGGCCGTTATCAAACAAAATGCGACAGGTCAGCGCCAGCTTCTGCGCCAGGGTATAGTGCGCGCCCTGCAACACCGCATCCATCTGGTTGAAGGATTGCCTGACCAGTTCATTTTTATCCAGATCAAACGTTTTTCCGCTCATGGTTTCTTCCAGTGTGTGTCATTTACCAGGGAATGATTTGCCCGTCGTAGGCAAAGAATTTGCCGCTATCGGTGTGTATCAGGTCGGTAATGACCTGGCGCATGCCGATGACGCTCTTTTCAGCGGAGATCAATGCGTTCGGGCCACCCATTTCGGTTCGAACCCACCCCGGATGCAGCAACGCCACAATCACACCTTTGGGTTCCAGATCGATCGACAGGCTTTTCATGACGATGTTAACCGCCGATTTACTGGAACGGTAGATATAGCTTCCACCGCTGGTATTGTCAGCAACGCTGCCCATTTTGCTGGTGATCGTCACAATTTTCTTTGTATCGCTTCTGGCAATCTGACGATAAAATGCATCCGCCATCTTGAGCGGCGCCATTGCGTTCACCTCAAACGCATATGCCCAGTCAGCGTAGTCAATCTGGTGAAAGCTGTCGCCGTGGCTGGCGGGATAAACACCCGCATTATTGATCAGCACGTCAATTTTTTCCGCTGACAATGCATGGGACAGCTGCTCAATCTGAGCACGATCGGCAACATCAAGCGCATGCGCCTGGACACGATCCCGAAACTGCTCAGCCAGTTGTTGCAATGTATCGGATTCAGACGGATTTCGCGCGCAGGCCAGAACGCGCCAGCCATCTCTTGCATACTGCCGTGTAAATTCGAGTCCTATGCCGCGGTTCGCGCCGGTTATCAAAACGGTTTTCATTCGATTTTAAGATTCCTCTACTTCTGCTGTTTATCCAATCAGTCTGCTCACTGTCCAGACTGTCCACTCACTCTTACCCCACTGATGCGTTCATTCTATCAATCAATACATTAAATTGAAAACCCGGGCAATGCCGACAGCCATGAAAATACATGATTTTTTTGACCGAAGCCTTGTCTAAAACCCTGCTGCTAAGGTATAGTTCGCACTCAGCCAAACATGTTCAAGCAGGAGAGCGCGCTCCAGGTTATCAGTCGATAACCGCAGCGCCGCCGAAGGCGTAACCCCCCGGAATCGCTCAGGCAAGGTCAGAAAACGATTGAAAACCATTGTTATCCCCTGAAAACCGCTTGAAACAGGCAATCTGGAGAGTGCTTAGCAATCCGTCATTCATTTAAATGGCGTTGTTTTTTTGCTTGGCCACCGAAGGGGCACGCGGATATCCCGTAAATCTCTCAGGTATAAGGACAGAGGGGTGAAGTCATTCTGAATGTTACAATGACTTATTTTTTATTATCGGGAGAAAATCCGTGCTGAAAAAAACACCTCTGAACGAAACACATCGCCAGATGAATGCCAAAATGGTGGATTTCGGCGGCTGGGACATGCCGCTTCACTATGGCTCACAACTTGAAGAACACCACAAAGTCCGTCAGGACGCCGGGATGTTCGACGTATCGCATATGCTGCCCGTTGACATCAAAGGTGACGGAACGCGCGACTTTCTGCGCAAGCTGGTCGCCAACAATGTCGACAAAATAACCATACCCGGCAAAGCGCTGTACACCTGCATGCTGACCCCGCAAGGCGGTATCATCGATGATTTGATCGTTTATTTTCTGACGGAATCCTGGTTCCGCATCGTCGTCAATGCTGGCACCGCCGACAAAGATGTCGCCTGGATACGCAAACAGCGCGACGTACTCGCCCCCGGACTGGAAATCACACCGCGCCACGACATGGCGATGATCGCCGTACAAGGCCCGAATGCGCGCGCCAAAGTATGGCAGGTACTTCCCGGTTCGCAGGCGGTCACCGAAGAGCTGAAAATATTTCAGTCGACAACCTTTAATCACTTTTTCATCGCCCGCACCGGTTACACCGGCGAAGATGGCTTTGAAATTATTCTGCCCGCTGAAGAAGCGCCGGCATTCTGGAAATCGCTGCATGCGGCAGGCGTTGCGCCCGCAGGACTCGGCGCCCGCGATACACTGCGTCTCGAAGCCGGCATGAATCTCTACGGCCAGGATATGGATGAATCGACATCGCCGCTGGAATCCGGCCTCAACTGGACTGTCGACCTGAAAAGCGAGCGCGACTTCATCGGCAAGCAGGCGCTGCTGGATTCAAACCCGACACAACAACTGGCCGGACTGGTATTGCTTGACCGCGGTGTGCTCAGAAGCCATCAGAAAGTGGTGGGCCAGATCAACGGACAGGCATTTGAAGGCGAAATCACCAGCGGAGGATTCTCGCCGACCATCAATCAATCAATCGCTCTGGCACGCATCGCCACTGGTGTATCGCCCGGCGATGAAGTGCAGGTACTGGTCAGAGATAAGCAATTACGCGCCAAAGTGGTAAAATACCCTTTCGTACGGAACGGAAAAGTTCTGATTTAACCGGGAATCATCTATCAACATCGCAAAATTAATTCTGGAGCAAACAAATGAGCATTCCATCAGATTTGAAATACACCCGCTCGCACGAATGGGTCAAGATTGAAGCAGACGGCACAGTAACCATAGGCATCACCGATCACGCGCAGGAATTGCTCGGTGACATGGTATTTGTAGAATTACCCAAAGTCGGCGATTCCTTCTCGCAAAAACAGGAATGCGCTGTCGCCGAATCCGTCAAGGCCGCGGCGGATGTTTATTCGCCTATATCCGGTGAAGTTATTGAGGTCAATTCAGCGCTGGCTGACAGTCCTGAAAAAATCAACCAGGATGCCTTTGGCTCATGGCTGTTCAAATTAAAACCCGGCAATCCGGCCGAACTGGATGGACTGCTGAACGCGGCCGGTTATCAGGAAGTACTCGACAGCGAAGATCACTAAGTCGAGCCCTACCGGCGACCTACTGTGATCAATCGCATCTTTTTTATCAATTCTATGGACTTAGTGTAATTCACCATGCCGTTTATCCCACACACAGAAGAAGATATTGCTGAAATGCTTGCCAGCATCGGCGCTGATTCTATTGAAGCGCTGTTTGATGAAATTCCCGCCAACCTGAAAGGCGGCACTTTAAAAGAAGTACCGCCCGGGTTAAGCGAAATGGAAATTACCCGGTTGATGATGGAACGCGCCAGCCAGGATGGGTTTTACCAGAATTACATCGGCGCAGGCGCTTACGAACATCATATTCCTGCCGCCGTCTGGCAAATCACCACGCGCGGTGAGTTCTATTCCTCCTATACGCCGTATCAGGCCGAAGCCAGTCAGGGAACCTTACAGCTGCTGTATGAATACCAGACCATGATGGCCTCGCTGACCGGCATGGATGTTTCCAACGCCAGCATGTATGACGGTGCAACCGCGCTAGCGGAAGCTGCGCTGATGGCGGTCAGATCGCACAAGTCTTCCCGGCGCATATTGATTCCGGAAACTGTTCATCCGGTGTACCGCAAAGTGGCTCGCGCTATCGTCAGCAACCAGAAAATCGAGATTGTTGAAGTTCCGTTCGACAAAGCATCCGGACAAGTCCGGTTGGAATCGCTGGATGCCTTTGCTGCCGATGATATCGCCGCGCTGGTTATTCCACAGCCCAACTTCTTTGGCGTACTGGAGCAGGTCGATGCATTGACCGACTGGGCGCACAGCAAAAACGCGTTTGCCATCGGCGTAGTCAATCCTACCGCGCTGGCATTACTGAAGCCACCCGGTGAATGGGGCGAAACAGGCGCTGACATCGCTGTCGGCGAAGGCCAGCCGTTGGGTATTCCGCTATCCAGCGGCGGTCCTTATTTCGGTTTTATGGCCTGTAAAAACAGCCTGATCCGCCAGATCCCCGGCCGCATCATCGGGCGCACGAATGATCTGGATGGCAAGCCCGGTTTTGTTCTGACATTACAGGCGCGTGAACAGCATATCCGCCGCTCAAAAGCCACGTCCAACATCTGCACCAACCAGGGATTGATGGTTACGGCGGCGACGATTTACATGTCGTTACTGGGTCCCGATGGGCTTCGCCGGATTGCCGCGCATTCCCATGCAAACACATCCAGCCTGATCAAAAAACTGACCGCGATACCGGGTGTGGAACAGGTATTCGGCAGTCCGTTTTTCCATGAGGCCGTCATCAGACTGCCGTCATCCGCAGCCAGCGCGCTCGAGAAACTCAAGCAAAACGGCATACTGGGCGGTTTCAACCTGCAGACACATTATCCGGAACTGGAAAACACCCTGTTGGTTTGCGCGACAGAAACGAAAACCGAAGCCGACATCGACAATTATGTCGGCCGACTCCGGCAGGCGCTAAGCTAAGCAGATTGAATCTATTCCAAATACTCAACAAAATCGAGGAAATAACTATGGTTACGCATTTAGGCAATCCGATCCGCATTGAAGGCACTTTTCCAAAAGTCGGCCAAAAAGCACCGGCATTCTCGCTGGTCAACCGGGATTTGAAAGATGTGACGCTGGCAGACTTCGCCGGCAAGAAAAAAGTGCTCAATATCGTGCCCAGTCTTGACACGCCGGTCTGTGCGCTGTCCACGCGCAAATTCAACCAGCAGGCCAGCAACATGAACAATACCGCCGTGCTGATTATCGCGGCGGATTTGCCATTTGCCATGAGCCGCTTCTGCGACACGGAAAATCTGGATAAAGTCGTTACGCTTTCAACCATGCGCGGCGCTGATTTCATGAAAGACTATGGCGTACTGATTGCCGAAGGCCCGTTTGCCGGCATCACTGCGCGCGCTGTCATTGTGCTGGATGAAACCGACACGATCGTGCATGCCGAGCTGGTGCCGGAAATTGCCGACGAACCCAACTATGACGCAGCGCTGGCGGCATTGAAATAATCTGACAGACTCTGAACTTGTGGCATCACATCACGAATAACCATTCAATCAAACGATAACGCTCCAATCATGCTGATATTCGAACACGCGCGCCCTGGGCGTCGTAACTATTCCCAGGCACCGAAAACTTCCGCCAGTATCGATGACATTCCGGATCATCTGCTGCGAAAAAAACAACCCCTGCTGCCGGAAGTTTCTGAAATGGACACCGTGCGTCATTACACGCGGCTGTCACAGAAGAATTTTTCCATTGACACTGAATTCTACCCGCTGGGTTCCTGCACGATGAAATATAATCCGCGTGCGTGCAATGCACTGGCCATGCTGCCACAGTATCTCAGCCGGCACCCGCTGGCGCCGGAGGATACCGGACAGGGCTTTCTTGCCTGCATGTACGAATTGCAGGAAATTCTCAAAGACGTCACCGGCATGGCCGGCATCACCCTCGCGCCGATGGCGGGCGCGCAAGGCGAACTGGCAGGCGTGATGATGATTCGCGCCTACCACGAAGCGCACGGCGACTTCGAACGCACCGAAATTATCGTACCCGATGCGGCGCATGGCACCAATCCCGCCACTGCGGTGATGTGCGGCTTTAAAGTGGTCGAGATTCCTACCGACAAGGAAGGCAATGTTGATCTGAACGCACTCAAGGCCGCCGTTGGCCCGAAAACCGCCGGTCTGATGCTGACCAATCCGTCCACGCTGGGTGTTTTTGAAGAAAACATCGCCGAAATGAGTCGTGTCGTGCATGAAGCAGGCGGCTTACTCTACTACGACGGCGCCAATCTGAACGCCGTACTCGGCAAAGTGAAGCCGGGCGACATGGGTTTCGATGTAATCCACATCAATCTGCACAAGACATTCTCGACACCACACGGCGGCGGCGGACCAGGTTCCGCGCCGATTGGCGTTGCAAAACGCCTGCTGCCGTTCATGCCGGTGCCGTTTGTCACGCTGGAAGACGGCAAATACCGCTGGATTACCGAACAGGAAAGACCGCAATCGATCGGCCATTTATCCGCGCACATGGGAAATGCCGGGGTGCTCCTGCGCGCCTACATTTACGTCCGCCTGCTGGGTAGAGAAGGCATGAATCGCATCGCCGAGTTCGCTACGCTGAACGCCAACTACCTGATGGCGGAACTCAGAGAAATCGGCTTTGAAATCGCTTATCCGACCCGTCGGGCAAGCCATGAATTCATTGTCACCATGAAAGACATCAAGGATAAAACCGGCGTCACCGCGATGAATCTGGCAAAACGCCTGCTCGATAAGGGTTATCACGCACCGACAACGTATTTCCCCATCCTCGTGCCCGAGTGCCTGCTGATTGAACCCGCGGAAACCGAGTCCAAACAGACACTTGACGCATTCGTCACCGCGATGAAAGAAATTCTCGATGAAATTGAGCAACAGCCGGACATGGTTAAAAGCGCGCCGCACAATATGCCGCTGCGCAAACTCGACGATGTCAAGGCTGCGCGCGAGCTGGATCTCTGCTGGAAGCCCGACGCGTAAAACACGCTCTGTTGCAAATCCGACCGGTGCGCCAGCACCGGTCAATCCCATCAGCTACTCACGCACAACGTACAAGATAGTTTGAGCAGCGATTTTTCAACAAACTTATCCTCCGAAATAACAGCTATGCGCACACTGATCTGCGGCTCGATCGCTTACGACAATATCATGGTCTTTCCGGACCATTTTAAAAACCATATTCTTCCTGAGAAAATTCATGTTCTGAATGTTGCATTTCTGGTGCCGGAAATGCGCCGTGAATTCGGCGGTTGCGCGGGTAATATCGCCTATAATCTGAGAATGCTCGGCGGCGAACCGGTGATGATGGCGACCGTCGGCGACGATATCCAACCCTACCGCGAACGTTTCGAGCAGATCGGACTCGATCAGTCGAATGTGCTGCACATCAAGGATACATTTACCGCGCAAGCGTTTATCACCACCGACCTGGATGATAACCAGATCACCGCGTTTCATCCCGGCGCAATGAATTTCTCGCACCTCAATTCGGTCTCCGATGCGGACCATATCCAACTGGGCATCATCGCGCCGGACGGACGCGACGGCATGCTGCAGCACGCACTTGAATTTCACCAGAACGGCATTCCGTTTGTCTTCGATCCGGGCCAGGGCCTACCCATGTACAATGGCGACGAATTGACGGGTTTCATCGACAAAGCCGACTATGTCGCGGTCAATGACTATGAAGGCCAGTTGCTACAGGAGCGCACCGGCCTCACGCTGGAATCCATCGCCAAAAAAACCAGAGCGCTGATCGTGACGCTGGGCGCACAGGGTTCAACCATTTATACCGATGGCCGGCAAATCGACATTCCCAGCGTAAAACCGCAGAACATCGTTGACCCAACCGGCTGTGGTGACGCCTACCGCGCCGGTCTGCTGTACGGCATCGCGCATGGCATGGACTGGCAGACAACCGGACGGCTCGGCTCGCTCATGGGCGCATTGAAAATCGCGCATCGCGGCGGTCAGAATCACCAGTTCACCCGCGACATGATCGATCAACTTTATTTCGACCACTTTGGCAGCCGGATTTTCTGACAATCTGCCTCCCATCCCTCAGCTCGATGAGGGATGAAGCGCGTAATCTCTCTGCTTCGAGCCGAAGATACCGGGCATCTGCAATGCAGATGTAATCTTGACTTGCACACGGCATGTCAGATGATATATTTTCGGACAGTTTTATCTATTGCACGTCAGAATTATTCAGCACCGATGCTTTCGCCCGCTGTGGAAAGCGGGCGAAGACTTGTTAGAAAACCGGATTTTCACGCGTGATCAGTACACTAAACAACCGAAAATCGCCCGGCAAACCGGTCATCTGGAGATGTTCGTCTTACCGCCGCACAACGCCCTGTGCCGCGCCAGATACAACGGCGTCCAGGCGTGAGGCAATTTGTGCACGAAATGATAGCGCGCGACATGATAGCTGGGATCGAAACCGTAGAAATTGAGCTGCATCTGATGCAGTTCTTCATCACGGTAACGTTGCAGCGGTTTTTCCTGCTCGTCGTTTCTGCGCTGCTGTATTTTTCGTTGCAAGCGCGCGGCATAATCGGGCGCATGCGCAAGTTGTCCGGCCAGATTTTCAATTTTTTTGATAAACGCGGTGCGATCCAGCGCAAAACTGGCGTCAATCAGCCCGGCTGCGTGCGCTGCGCCGGCGCTTACCGGCAAGCGGTTCTGCGTGAGTGATATGGCCTTATCCCGGCCGACGCGCTTGGGCAGCAGATACGTCCAGTATTCCGAGCCGTACAGGTTGCCCATGCTTTTGTAATGCGGATTCAGGATGACGCTTTCACGGGCGTACACTACATCCGCCGCCAGCGCCAGAAAAACACCGCCCGCGCCCGCGTTGGCCTGCAATGCGGCTATGGTGAATTGCCGTTCGTTGGTCATGATGGCCTGCGCCAGATCGTTCATCGCGTTGATATTGCGCCAGGATTCATCGGCGGGGCTTTCAGCGGCTTCGATATGATTGAGATGGATGCCGTTTGACCAGAAATCCGCACCACCCATAAGAACAATCACCTTGATACCTCGCTGCGCCGCCTGCAGATAGGCTTGCCGCAGCCGTTCGCATTGTCCGGTGTCCATCGCGCCGTTATAAAACGCAAAGTGCAGATAACCGACTGCGTTTTTCTGCTCAAACCAGATATCGCGATAAGTGGCGGCATGCGAAGCCGCAAAGACGTCACAGACCATTTCGGGCACATCGTTGAGCATGGTGTCGGCGTAGTGCTGCAATGCGTATGTCGCACTGAGTTTAAATGGCTGCGCATCTTCCGGTTGCCGGGCTTTGCGCTTCAAATGCCCGAGCCAGACCGCGCCATCCACTGTTGCACGGCAAACGGCGTTATTCCGCCGGGCAATGAGTGTTCCGGGCGTTCCGGTCAGATGTGCTTCGGGGTGCGCGTCAAACAGATACCACTGTGCGCCGCACAATGCATCGAGCACGCCGGGAAATCCGTCGGCTGCGTTGATTTTTTTCAGCACCGTGCGGGTATCGTCGGTTTTCCAGTCGATGACGCGGTCTGTCTGCCGCATCGGCGCATGCAGTCTGCCGTGAACGTCGCCGCACGAATAATCCAGCGGCTGCGGCCTGAAATGTCCGGCGGCAAACCGTTCAATCGCACGCAATACCGCGCTGACCGCCGCTTCGGTCACTTCATGGCGGTACAGGCTGCTCTTGCGCGTCAAATACACGGGCGGCATAGCGAATGTTTCCGCAGCCCAGATATCACCGGCATCCATTTCCGCATTGGCCTGCAGAACGGTTACACCCCATTCCGTTTTTTCCTGCATGATCGCCCAGTCGAGCGCGGCAGGGCCGCGATCGCCAACGATACCGGGGTGAACGATAAAACACGGAGTCCTGCGCCAGATCGTGTCAGGAATCGCGCGTTTCAAAAACGGCGCGATGATCAGTTCCGGTTGAAACAGCTCCGCAGCCTGGATGGCGACGGCGTCATTGATGTCAAATTCGATGGAAACGGTGTGACCACGCGCTGACAATTCGATGAACAGACGTTGCGTGAGGCTGTTGAAACTATGCGTCAGAAACAGGATTTTCACCGCGTTTGCATCTCAGCGTAAAACGGAATATGGATTTCAGCAGATACGCGGCAGCTGATCGCCGCTAAGCCAATCCACCACGCGTCTGCCGCCGAAGCGGGTTTCCATCTGCACAAAACAATGACTGTCTTCGATGACTTCACCGATCATGGCGGCATTTTGCCCCAGTGGATGCGCGCGCATTTTATCCACCAGCCGATTCGCGTCCTGCGGCGCGCAAATGGCGATGAGCTTGCCTTCATTCGCCATATAGAGCGGATCGAAGCCGAGAAATTCGCAGACAGCGCCGACTTGCTCTTTCATGGGAATGCAGTGCTCATGCAACAGCATCCCGACGCCGGACTGGTGTGCAATCTCGTTCAATGCGGTGGCGATGCCGCCCCGCGTCGGATCACGCAATACATGCATATCCGGCGCTGTTTGAACTATCGCGGCGACCAGATCATGCAGCGCAGCGGTATCGGATTCGAGCGTACCGTAAAAAGCAAAATCTTCACGCGCCAGCAGGATGGCGATACCGTGGTCGCCGATGGTGCCGGAAACCAGTATTTTGTCGCCCGGCTTTGCCCGTTCCGAGGAAATATGCACGCCCTCCGGCACCACGCCGATGCCCGTTGTGGTAATAAAAATACCGTCCCCGCTACCCTGTTCGACGACTTTGGTGTCTCCGGTAATCACCGGAACCGGTATCGCCTGCGCAGCGGCGGCCATGGATTCCACGATACGTTTAAGATCGGCCAGCGGCAAGCCTTCCTCGAGAATAAAACCGGCTGACAGATAGAGCGGTCTGGCGCCTGACATGACGATATCATTGACGGTGCCGTGCACGGAAAGGCTGCCGATATCGCCACCGGGAAAAAACAGCGGCGTGACCACATGGCAGTCCGTCGACATCACCATGCGTCCGCTGCCGACCGGAAAGCATGCCTGATCGTTCATTTGCCGCAGGTAATCATTGTCGAATGCAGCGATGAAAAGCTGGTCAATCAGTTGCGTCATGGCGCGCCCCCCGCTGCCGTGGGCCATTTCCACCCGGCCATGCCTGAAATCGAGCTTGCGCGTATAAACCGGCTTTCTTTTACCCGCCTGCCGCATCAATGCACCTTCGCAGTGTCATCGTGATCATGTTCACGGAAACGCCCATATCGATAATACGCCGCGCATGCGCCCTCCGACGACACCATGCACGAACCCAGTGGATTATCCGGCGTGCAGGCCGTGCCAAAAATACTGCAATCACGCGGATGTTTGACGCCGCGTAAGATCGCGCCACATTCGCAGGCTTTGTGATCAGGCACCGACAAAACCGGCAAGGCAAAGCGTCGCTCGGCGTCAAATTCCGCAAAACGGGATTTAATGCGCAACGCGCTGTAGGGCACCGCGCCCAGGCCGCGCCACTCAAACGACCGGCGCAATTCAAACACTTCCGCCACCAGCCGCTGCGCCTTGATATTACCGTCAGGCAGAACCGCACGGGTAAATTCATTCTCCACTTCCGCGCGTCCCGTATTCAGCTGCCGGATCAGCATTAAAATCGCCTGCATGACATCCAGTGGTTCAAATCCGGCGATCACGACAGGTTTCTGGAATTCCTCGGCAAAATAGGTGTATGGTTTGCTGCCGATGATCGTGGAGACATGCGCCGGACCGATAAAACCGTCCAGCCGCACCAGCCCGAGTTCGCGTATTTCCGGCGACTGCAGAATATGCGAAATCGCCGATGGCGTTAAGACATGATTGCAGAAAACAGTGAAATTGGTTAATCCCAGCATTTGCGCCTGCTTGATTACGACTGCCGTCGGCGGCGTAGTAGTTTCAAAACCGATGGCCAGAAAAACCACCTGTTGCTGCGGATTCCGCAGCGCAATCTGCAACGCATCCGCGGCTGAATAGATCATCCGCACATCCGCGCCGCGCGCTTTTTGTTTCAGCAGGCTGTCGCCCCGCGCTGTCGGCACGCGAAGCATATCGCCATAACTGCACACAATGAATCCGGGTGTTTGCGCCAGCTGTATCATGTTTTCCAGCCGCCCCATCGGCAGCACGCAGACCGGACAGCCGGGGCCGTGAATCATGTGGATGTTGCCAGGCAACATCCCGGGAATGCCATAACGTGAGATGGCGTGCGTATGGCCGCCGCAAAATTCCATCAGATAGTAATCGCGATGCGGATCAGCTTCAGTAGCTATCCTGCGGGCTATTTTCCAGGCAACCGCGCCGTTACGGAAGGGTTCAATATACTTCATGCCGTTTCATGTCCATTTCAGGATCGATCGGGGCTGTCAGTCTTCATTGTCACCAATTCCTGCCGACATGTCTGCAAACAACTGCAAAGTGTGCTCGGCTTCCGCAAGATCAAGCTTCTGCAAGGCATAGCCCGCATGAACGATGACATAGTCGCCCGGCTTGATATCCTCAACCAGCGCCAGCGAAATCGCTTTCCGGACACCGCCCAGATTGACGACAGCGTCGTCATCGGCATTAATCTGCTCAACAAGCGCGGGGATTGCCAGACACATGGATTTGACTCTTTATAAACCAGAACATAACATTACGGAAAATATATTTATACACTTGTTTTACAGCATTACAGCAAAAAGGAAAATCATCATGCCTGATCTGTTTAAACTATACCGCAACGTTTGCATCGTTATCAGTATATTTTTCGTTTTGATGCCGCCGATCAACGCTTCAGCCGGTGAAATATGGATCAATGTCGACACAATGGCGCAAACATTGTCCGTTATGCGCGGTGACCAGGTAAAAAAGACTTTTGAGAATATTGCGCTGGGTCGCTATGGCACGACCTGGAATAAGCGCACGCTGGACGACAAAACACCGCTTGGCACATTCAGAATCGGCTGGATTAACGAGCAAAGCCGCTACTACCGTTTCTTTGGACTGGATTATCCTAACCGGGAAAACGCGCAACGCGCCTTGGAAGAAAATATCATTACGGAAGAAACCTGGCGCACTATTCTTCACGCCGCTGACCGGGACAGAACACCGCCACAAAATACCGAATTAGGCGGTTACATTGGCATTCATGGCATTGGCCGCGGCGACCCTGAAATTCACAATCAATTTAACTGGACCAACGGTTGCATTGCCTTAACCAATCAACAGATTGATCAATTAAGCAAATGGCTGAAACCCGGTGTCCGGGTAAAAATCCATTAACTTTCCGGATAAGTGCATAATCCTTATACAATCACTGTACATAATCAGGCGAAAATGTCAAAAACTGCGGGGAAGCCATTTATTTTGCTGAGTAAATCAGCTAATATTCCGGTAGCTGCTGATAAAGATCAGGAGTGAGTACATAAATGTTGGAATCCACATGTCATTTAAACAAAAGTATTTAAGAAAGAGGAGATTTAAATAATGGTTAAAAACATCAAACGTGCTTTGGTACTGGCGGTTACAGCGGGAACATTCATCGTTTTAACAGGCTGTGCAACAACGGAAGATTTAAGCAAAACCAGAGCAGACTTACAATCTCAAATCGATCAACTGCGCTCTGATGTATCTTCAGCCAAATCCGACGCAGCTGCAGCCAATGCAAGATCAAACGAAGCTGTCAGCATCGCGAACGAAGCCAACAACCGGTCAAGAGATACCGCAGAAAAAATTGACCGCATGTTCAAAAAAACAATGCAGAAATAATTTTTACTCCGGTAGTTATTTAAGCAAAGCCCCTCTTCAAGAGGGGCTTTGCTTTTTAAGCTTCAAATCTCATTATCATCCGCCAGCACGGCGCGATCATGTGCCCAGGCGCGCAGCCTGCCGATGCGTTCCGCCATGACCACCGATAACGGCCGCGTCCGTTCCAGTTCCTGCATGATATCTACCTGAATCAATTCAGCTTTACCGTTGTGATGAGCGCGTGCAGCCGCTTCAAATATGGACGCGATAATCGCCTGTTCAATTTCAGCGCCCGAGAAATTTCTCGCTTTCGCAGCAAGTTCCGCCAAATCAAAAAGCTCAGCATGGTATCCCCGTTTTTTCAAGTGAATGGCAAAGATCTGCTCGCGCGCGGCTGAATTCGGAAAATCGACAAAAAAGATCTCATCAAAGCGTCCTTTTCGGATCAATTCCGGCGGCAAGGTTGAAATATCATTCGCTGTCGCGACAATAAAAACGGGTTTCACTGCATTGTTACGTTCAGACAACCAGGTCAGAAAAGTACCCAATACACGCCGCGATACCCCGCCATCCTGTTCTCCGCTATCACCTCCCAGGCCTTTTTCGAGCTCATCAATCCATAACACACAGGGCGCCATGCCTTCAGCAGCTTCCAATGCGACTCTCAGATTCCGTTCACTCTCACCATAAAACTTGTTATAAATCGCACCAAAATCCAGCCGCATCAACGGCACTCCCCATTCTCCCGCGATTGCGCGTGCAACAAGACTTTTACCACCGCCCATTACGCCAAGCAACAACATTCCTTTAGGCCGGTCAATCGAAACATGCATCAAATTGATAAAAGGTTTATGTCGTAATGCAGCCCAGTGTTTTAAACGCGTCAGCCCGCCAACAGCGTCAAATGTGACCGCCGACTCCTCGAAACCAAGCACACCGGTGCCACCGAGCGCCTTATGTTTTATCGCCAGAATACGGCGGATATCCTCTTTATTGATTTCACCATCAGCACGTAATGCCTGACGAACCAGACGCCGCACATCCTCGAACTCCAGGCCCAGCAATTGCATGATCAATAAATCGACCGTTCGCTTGTCGCCACGCACCTTGTCGCCGTTCTGCGTTTGATAGCGCTGCGCTTCGTTGATTACAATCGAGCGTATATCGTCGCGCGTTGGCAGCCGCGGCTTGAAATGCCCGGCCAGCCGCAACAGCTCCGACGGCACCTCATCAAAAACCGGACTGACAAAAACCAGGGTTCGCGCGCAGTTAGCGTGATCCATCGCAATTTCACGTATCAACCGCACCGCAACGGCATCCTTGAATCCCGGATGCGCATCACATAACACATAAATACCGTTCTGCGTAGATTTGTCGATATGCCTGAGACAATCAATCAAGTCATTGGTCTGGTAGATTCCCTTACCCTGCGCCTCTCCCGAATGGATGACATGCAGTCCACCGGAAAAACCACCACCACTGCCCATAGCGCGTCCCAATCCATCAACAATGCTCCACTGCATCATCAACTGATTTTCCAGGCTGGCAGCCTGCGTCAGTAATTTCAGAATACGCGGTTCTTCATGTGTTTCAATCAGAATCAGCGGCGCCCGGGCACGGATCAAAGCAGACAGTTCCTTAATTTCGGCGCGTTCATTCATAAGTCATCACCTATCAGTAAAAATTCGATCAGTTGCAAAACACTCATGCAACGGCGTCATTTTCTACTGCCTTGAGTCTGAATCTCACAAAACAGGCACAAAACGAGTGACACAGATACACACACTTACTACTTGATTAAAACCTGCCCATTAATGTGTTATCTTGCGCGAATGTTGAGGTTACTGCCCTTTCTGCTTACTTTTCTTTTAATGTTGCCATTCGGTCAACATGTTCAGGCATTTGAACCCGGCACAGAACGTTTACGTATCAGCGGTTTTGGCACACTCGGCCTTACCTGGGGTGGGAAAAAGGATTACGGGCTTCAGAAGGAATTTATTCATGATTCCCAGTTCGGCAGCGTTTCCATACTCACCGATTCAGTCTTTGGCTTGCAGGTGGATTTCAATATAGCCAAAAACCTGGACGCCACCATTCAGGCGGTTGCGGAAGACCGGATACGCCAGGATTTCAACAATATTGTCGACTGGGCTTATTTAAGTTATAGGCCAACAGCCAGTTCAGTAATTCGCGCCGGCAGAATGGGAATTGATCTGTTCATGCTGTCGGAATACCGCAATGTTGGCTACGCCTATCTATGGACGCATCCTGTCATCGAATTCTACAAACCGATCTCGTTAAGTCATTATGAAGGTTTCGATTTCAGATATTCACGTCGGATCAAGCCTGGCTATTTCGAACTCAAGGTATTCGGCGGACAAACCGGATCAGATATCAATGTTGACAGCGATGAACTCAATCTGAGGATGCGTCCTTTTGTGGGATTTAATACTTCTCTGGAAGATAATGACTGGAAAGTCAGACTCACGTATTCGACAACAAATACGGCGTTCATCAAAGCGCCCGCCGATCCTCTGGTAAATGCTTTGAACCAGGTGCCCCAGACGTTGTGGCCGCAGGCGGCTGGACTACACGATCGATTAAAAGGCGTAGACACGCAGACGCATTATTTCTCTGCCGGCTTTTCTTATGAGAAGAACAATTGGGTCGTTCAATCCGAGTTCGCATTGATCGCATCCCGCTGGGCCAGTGTCGACATGACCAACGGCTATCTCAGCGCCGGCAGGCGCTTTGGTTCTGTGACGCTCTATACGGTAGGATCGTATGCCCGGTCCAGCAGTCGGCCGCGCGTCGATCAGAATCAAATCCTTTCTGCCGATTTGCAGGATCTGGCGATTGCCACGCAAAACCTGCTCAATGCAGTACATATCGATCAAAATACGGTTTCTGTCGGCTTACGTTGGGATTTTCATCCGCGAGCGGCGTTAAAAGCACAGTGGGATCATACCTGGACCAGAAAACACGGCGGCGGCCTGCTGGATCTCAAAAAACCGCTTGATCACGATATAACGCTGAATACGCTCAGCGCTAATCTGAATTTTGTATTCTGATCATGCATTTCCTGGCCATTTTAACCACGTTTATCATTTTTCTGCCGTTCCAGGTGCGCGCTGATATCGTCGTTATTGTTAATCCACAAAGCAATATCACTGCACTGACACACCACCAGATTATCGACATTTACATGGGCCGCAACCCGGGATTAGCGGATGGTCAGAAATTACAGCCTTATGACCAGGCAATGGATTCGCCCACACGATCCGATTTTTATTACGGCATTACAAAAAAGCCCGTCTCCGCCATTAATGCATACTGGGCCAGACTGCTATTTACCGGGCGGGCTTCTCCACCAAAACCGGTTGCTGATAACAGCGCAATACTCGACATTATTGAAAAAAACCCGATGGCCATCGGCTATCTGGATGAACGCTATTTAAACGAACATGTCACTGTCGTTTACAAAATTAAAAGAGAAAATCCATAAAAAAACAAGGCATTGAACTAGATATACCGCACTGATTCGAGGTGTGACGTTTATACACAGACGACCTGATAACCTGACAATCATCTTGTAGAAAGCAAATGCTACCCCTGTTCCCACGGCAACCCTGCCGCTTTCCAGCCGGAAATCTTGCCACGATGACCTTCTTCATTCCTGTCGCCCTCAAAGCCTTCAAGAATATTGTAACTCTCGGCAAAACCGGCCTCAGTCGCCACTGCTGCTGCCTGACTGGAGCGGGCACCGCTGCGGCAGATAAACAAAACCGGCAGCTTTTGATCGGTCTGTTGAGACAATTGCTGAAGAAATTCAGGGTTGGGTTGCAGACCTGGGTACGAACGCAGTTCAATCTCTGTCGCGCCGGGAATACGCCCAACCCAGTCCAGTTCAGCGCGGGTGCGCACGTCGACCAATTGCGCCTGCGCCGACCCCTGCAGAACGCGATAGGCTTCTATCGGAAGCAAAGCACCTTTGTAGGGCAGTCCCATTTCTTGCGCCCTTTGCTGCGCTGTTTCAAGTATTGATTCAATTGTTTCCATAAAACGCTGTCTGAAAAATAGTGTTAAAAAGCGATCATCATATCATCACTGCCTGCATTGCCGCCGCCTGACGTCAAGCGGTATTTCAGTCTGTGCAAATCGAAACCAGCAATCTGTATGCGTTACTATAGCTGCGATTTACCGTGCATCATCAGCCATTCCGCCGTCCATCTGACGCTGGTCATGTTCCCTGCCTTATCTTTTACGTGCGCTTCAATTTCGGTGCGCAAATCGGTGATTCCATCTTTCAACGCAAGAGTGACAATACCATGCGCATCAGTCTTGCGCGGGATATTCTGGCATTGCCGCTGCGGGCGGTAAATACACATGACCAGACTGTCGGGATCGATACCGCTGCCGGCATCCGCCGTACCGATACGAAATCCGGTGATACGATTATTGTCAACCATGGCCACCAGATTCAACACTGGCTTTTGCGTATCTTTCAACTCCTGCGCGCCGCCCGGAACGCCGAGATCAATCCATCGCGACAGGATGCCGAGTTCTTCCACCGTGATGGCGGTCGGATGATCGCTGCCGAAATCGATATCGTTCGGATATTGATCATCGGTTCGATTATCCGTGCGCTGATTCGCCGCTTTCCAATACAACAGACTGCCGCGGGAATTGAATGCCTTGATATACCTGGACAAATAGGGCCGATTGAGCGCATGGCCATTGATACCAGACACGCGATATTCCGGTGGCGTGCAAGTCTGCGTATTATCCATCACCAGACACCACCACGTCGTGTTGTGAGCCGTGTTCGCGCCGCCTGTTCTATCCAGCGCAAGACCGGCAGCGGGTTGTTTACCACCATGACAGGAAATACAGTGCCGGTCAAAAATCGGTTTGACATCCCGTTTGAACTCAATTTGCATGCCGTAGCCCGGCGCCATACGGGTATTTACGCGGTCACCCGTTTTACCGGTAAGCAGCGGAACCTGCCCCCGGCCAAGCTCGGGTATTCGGTAATTTGCACTTGCTGCATGGGATTGCGTAAATTTTATGCGCGTCGGTCTTGAATGCACATGGCAGCCGCCACAGGTTTTTTCTTCGCCCGGACGCAAATGCTGCCATGATTGATCGGTATTCAGTGTTCGTCCCTCGCAGTCTATGCCCTGCATGATATAAGGCGTATTGGCCGGAAAACTGAGAAGAAAACTGGTATCCGGATAACCGCTGGGATCCATGATGCGCTTGCCGTCAGCGGCATAATGCAACACCGCTACTTCGCCGAGTATCGCCACCCGTTCACCGGTGATGTTGGCGATCTGTTCATGAATATTGGGGCCACGATTGGGATACGTTGCAACCATGCGTACACCGCACAGCTCATCATCAGCGTAATCAATCGTGTCAGTGCCCTGCAGATTGAATGCATGAAAACTCTCAAAGACAGGCACGCCGCCGCGTGGTCTGGTTTCGCGGTCGGTGATCGATGCAGCGCCCAGCAATCCAAAAGGCGTGCCGGCAGGCAGTTCCGGCCTGTCAACCCGCTTATCCGCCCGTGGAATGATCGCTGGCCTGTCCATGCCGTAAATCGCTGAATAGGGCACAACGGCTCTGGCCATGATTTCATGCCACTGCGGTGAATCGACGATCAACTGCAAATCGGAAGGATGACGGGAAGGTATTTTTGTGACCAGATAGATGCCGCCATCGCAACCGGGTATATCTTTATTCAAATGCGTCAGCAGATTCATGCCGGTTCCAGAACCGCTGCCATGAACCAGTGGCGGTGACGGCATTCCCATTTTTTTAAAAATATCATCATTCATGACAATGCTGCACATACCTTTGAACCAGGTCAGCATCAACTGATTGCCAGGTAAAGCGCCAGGATGGCTCAGTTTCCCGGTAAACAGCATCGGATCGGCATAGCCCGGCGCATGAAGTGTCGGCGGATCCATCGGTGCGGCGATCGTATCGCTGTTGTGCGCCCATGACGCGACATTGATGGCATGATTCGGCACATACATATCTGCCGGATGAGCGACTTTATGCGGATCTTTGCCTTCAATGCCTTCCGGCTCGGGAGTCACGCAGATAATGGCGCCTGCCCCGTTATTGTTGCCCCGGTAATAATCCGAGAAACACACCTGTCCATTGGAGAGCTGCGCCATAAAATGCGCGGCATTATGATCCTCACCGTAATGGCTCGGGTAGTGGTCGCCGCTGTGCTGACCAAACAGCGGAAAATTGCCGGCCCCGTCAGGCGCCTGGATATAGATATGAAAGAGATTGTCTATCGTGGTGAAACTACCGGGGGTACCGTTGGAATGCCTGAATGGCAGTCCGCCAAAAATCTGCCAACTGGAGTAGGCCACGCGACCGTCCATCAGCATAATCGGATGCTGTTCCTGAGAAAGGGAATGATGGCTGGATAATTCGAGATTTTTCCAGTCCGTATTAATCGCGTAGATACGCGTACCCAAGCGGTTACTGTTGGTTCTGAACACCATGGTCGACAGATTCTGATCGCGTGTCGACGTGAATGCCAGCCGGTCATGGTTGATATACGTCGGACCGCTGTCAAAAATACCCTGCTGAAAAGGCATTGAACGAGTTTCGCCGGATTCGACGTCATGGATATGCAGATGCGCGCCGTTGGTGCTCAGGCGTTTGCTCGGCAACGTGTGCCACCCCAGATTTTCGGGTGCGGCATCAGGATGCAACACCTGGCTGTGAAAATCGGCTTTAACATTTTCCAATGTGCCGCGAAAAACCGAAAAGGCAATTTCCCTGCCGTCAAACGATACCTGGGGATCAAGCGCAGCGCAGGCATTTTGTTGTGATGACTCCGCCGAACAGTTATAGATAATCCTTTCATTGCCGTCAGGCTGCCGTAAGACCAGATCACACGGCGCGGAAAATCCAGAAAAAAAATTGGTCACATCCGGCAGCACATCGTACATGTCCAGCCCCCGCAATGTGCGCGTCAATACCTGCTTTACGCCATTCACAGTCACCGTTCCGGTGAGATCATACGTGCCGGTAGCCCGCTCGCAGCGGGAATAAACAATCGGCACCGCAGCAAATGCATAGGTTATGTTCAGCAGGCAACACAGCGACAGGAAAATCGCCGGACAATATTTTTTCATCGCAAGCTCCCTCTTCAGCTGACCTCGCTTCAGTTCGAGATACATTTCATTATACCGTTCGGTATTTCGGATTCAGTCTGTTCTTTTGGCCGATCGTGCTTCATCGTAACCTCGCTGCTGCAAAATTAAAGATCGGCATACCCATCGTACACATCACGCGATAAAATGTATATTCCATACGATAAAAAAACAGCCCCTTTAAAACAAACCTGCAAATAACCCGCAACCCGCTCAGCAGCGGTCAGCGAATATACTTTCTTATAAAGGAATTTTGGATGAAAACAAGAGCAGCCATAGCCTGGCAGGCAGGACAACCGTTAACCATCGAGCATATCGACCTGGAAGGCCCCAAAGCGGGTGAAGTACTCGTCGAAATCAAAGCCACCGGCATCTGCCATACCGATTATTACACGCTGTCCGGTGCCGATCCGGAAGGCCTGTTTCCGGCCGTACTCGGACATGAGGGTGCGGGAGTTGTTGTAGAAGTCGGTAAGGATGTCAAGTCGCTCAAGGCTGGCGATCATGTCATCCCGCTATACACGCCTGAATGCCGGGAATGCAAGTTCTGCCTGTCGCAGAAAACCAATTTATGCCAGGCAATCCGTACAACACAAGGTAGAGGTTTGATGCCGGACGCCACATCGCGATTCTCGCTGAACGGCAAACCACTGTTTCATTACATGGGCACATCCACTTTCTCGAATTATACGGTCGTGCCGGAAATCGCACTCGCCAAAATCCGTTCCGATGCGCCGTTCGACAAGGTCTGTTATATCGGTTGCGGCGTTACGACCGGCATAGGCGCGGTACTGTTCACCGCAAAAGTCGAGGCGGGCAGCAATATCGCCGTTTTCGGCCTGGGCGGCATCGGGCTGAACGTCATTCAGGGCGCCAGGATGGTTGGCGCCGACAAAATCATCGGTATTGATATCAATCCGCAGCGCGAAGCCATGGCGCGCGATTTCGGTATGACACACTTTTTGAATCCGAACGATACGCCGGATATCGTCGATGCGATTATTCAGCTTACCAGTGGCGGCGCCGACTACAGTTTTGAATGCATCGGCAACACCAAAGTAATGCGGCAGGCGCTGGAATGCTGCCATAAAGGATGGGGACGCAGCATCATTATCGGCGTGGCCGAGGCCGGCGCGGAAATCAGCACCAGGCCGTTCCAACTGGTCACCGGACGCAAATGGGAAGGTTCCGCATTCGGCGGCGCACGTGGCCGTACGGATGTTCCAAAAATCGTCGACTGGTACATGGAGGGCAAAATCAACATCGATTCATTGATCACCCATACGCTGAAACTCGATGAGATCAACGAAGGATTCCGGTTAATGAAAGCCGGTGAATCCATCCGTTCAGTAGTGGTTTACTGATGGAGCGGCATCTTGAAATCCGCAATCAGCATGGCTGTTTTGGCGGCACACAAGGTTTTTATCAGCATGATTCATCAGTCATCGGACTGCCGATGCGGTTTTCGGTTTACCAACCGCCGCAGGCGCAACAGAGCGCAGTTCCAGTGGTGTTTTTTCTCGCAGGACTGACCTGTACGGAAGAAACCTTCATGATCAAAGCCGGTGCGCAGCGTTATGCGGCGGAATACGGATTGATGCTGGTCACCCTGGACACCAGCCCGCGTGAAGCGGGAATTCCTGGCGAAACGGATGACTGGGATTTTGGCGCAGGCGCAGGTTTCTATCTGGACGCGGTTAAACAGCCCTGGTCTGACCGCTATCTGATGGAAAGCTATATTACACAGGAACTATACGACATCATCGTCCAGCAGTTTCCTGCGGATAAAAATAGAATCGGTATCAGCGGTCACTCGATGGGCGGGCATGGCGCGCTGACACTGGCGCTGCGGCACTCCAATCAATTCCAATCGGTCTCCGCTTTTGCGCCGATTTGCGCCCCCATGCATTGCCCCTGGGGGCAAAAAGCATTCCGGTTTTATCTGGGCGAAAATCAGGCATACTGGCGTAATCATGACGCCACTGCACTGATTGAAGATGGTCACCAGACCTCAGCCATCCTGATTGATCAGGGACTGAACGACCAATTCCTGTCCGAACAGCTGCATCCCAAACGACTGGAAGAAGCCTGCGAGAAGACCGGACAACAACTGACACTGCGCTATCACCCCGGTTATGATCATAGTTATTATTTCATCAGCACGTTTATCGGCGATCACTTGAAACACCACCGTAACAAACTTAGCGGTACGCTATAACGCTTCAAATACGCCCGCCGCGCCCATGCCGCTGCCGATACACATCGTCACCATGCCATATTTCTTGTTGTGGCGGCGCAGGCCATGCATCAGTGTCGCCACACGTATCGAACCCGTTGCGCCGAGCGGATGACCCAACGCAATCGCGCCACCCAGCGGATTGACTTTTTTCCGGTCCAGACCCAAATCATGGATCACGGCAAGGCTTTGCGCGGCAAAGGCTTCATTCAATTCGATCCAATCCAGATCATCCTGCCGGATACCCGTCTGCGCCAATACCTTGGGAATAGCCTTAATCGGTCCAACGCCCATGATTTCGGGCGGAACACCGACCACCGAGAAACCGACAAAACGCCCCATTGGCGCAAGATTGAAGCGCTTCATCGCGGCTTCGCTCATTAATATCACCGCGCCTGCGCCATCGGACATTTGAGAACTGTTGCCTGCCGTGACGGAACCATGTGCAGCAAACACCGGGCGTAGTCTGGCAAGCGCCTCCGGACTGGTATCCGCACGCGGCCCTTCATCGATATCTTTCACGGAAATTTCTTCACGTATCTGGTATGTGACCAGATCCGGATATTTTTCGTCGATGGTATAGGGGGCAATCTCTTCGGCAAATTCACCATTCGAAATTGCTTTCAAAGCGCGCTGATGGCTGGTGTACGCAAACTCATCCTGCGCTTCCCGGCTCACCTTCCATTGCTCGGCGACTTTTTCCGCTGTCATACCCATGCCATACGCAATAGCTACATTCTCATCATGTTTGAACATTTCCGGATTCATGGATACCTTATTGCCCATCATCGGCACCATACTCATGCTTTCGGTGCCGCCTGCAATCATCACATCAGCTTCTCCCAGTCGAATGCGGTCGGCAGCGATCGCGACCGACTGCAAGCCAGACGCACAGAACCGGTTAATCGTCATACCCGGCACACTGTTCGGCAACCTGGCCAGCAATAATGCGACGCGTGCGACATTGATACCCTGCTCGGCTTCCGGCATCGCGCAGCCGACAATCACGTCATCAATCGCCGCAGGATCAAGCCCATCGCATTGTTTCATCACGGCTTTTATGACATGCACCAGCATATCGTCGGGACGGACATGTTTGAACATGCCGCGCGGCGCCTTGCCGACAGGTGTACGTACTGTTGCGACTATATAGGCATCCTGGGTTTGCTTGGCCATTTAAAATTCTCCTTTCTGGATAATCTTTACTGAATTTCCCGCACTTCGCTGATATCGCCGCATCATATTAATTTCTCAGTGGTTTTCCTGTTTTCAGTGTATGCTCGATACGCGCCTGCGTCTTTTCGGTAGCCAGCAACTCCATGAATGCGGCGCGTTCAAGTTCGAGAAACCAGTCTTCGTCCACCAGGCTTCCCGGCGTCAAATCGCCGCCGCACATGACATAAGCAATTTTCTCACCGATCAGATTGTCATGTTCCGAAATAAATTCACCTTCACGCATGTTCACCAGCATACTTTTTATCGTTGCGATGCCGGTGCTGCCCGCTACAGGAATGGCGCTTGAGCGTAATGGCGGACGATAACCGGTCTCGGCAAGCGCCAGCGCCTGCAGTTTCGCCACATGCAACAGCTCGAAACGATTCATGATGACCGTATCCGAGGATCGCAGAAAACCGAGTTCCCTACCTTGTTCCGCACTCTTTGCCAGTTCAGCCATCGCGATGGTCTGATAATATTTCTTCAGCAAAGGGAATGGATCATTATCGAGCGCCTGCTGCGCCGATCTGAGCGCAAACTCCTTGCAGCCGCCGCCCGCCGGCAATAAGCCGACACCGGCCTCAACCAGACCGATATAGGTTTCCATTGTCGCCACCGCGCGGTCACAATGCATCACAAACTCGCATCCTCCGCCGAGCGCCAGTCCATCCACAGCAGCAACCGTCGGTATCATGGAATACCGTAACGCCTGCGAAGTCTGCTGGAATTGATGAATCATGGCTTCCACTTCCGCCAGTTTTCCAGCCATAAGTTTATCGGCCAGATCCAGTTCTCTAGCGGCTTTGAGCACGACTGTCTGCGCGGATTTTTTGAATTGCCTGAAAAAGTTCTCAAATGCTGTTGGTCTGGGAGGCGGCGACAATGGCGCACCGTCTTCTGTCTGTGGCGGCTTGGGCCGCTCCGTTGCCTGTTTTAAATTGGCGCCAGCGGAAAAAGGCGGTTCAGTTTGCCAGATCACCATTGCCTGCCAGTTCTTCTCAGCTTCTCTGATCGCCTCATTCACGCCATTGAGCACATCCTTGCCGATGGTATGCATTTTGCTTTTAAAGCTGAGAATCGCAACCCGGTCGCCGGTATGCCACATTCTGACTGCATCGGTTTCGAGAATCGTTTCTCCATAAATATTCTCCTCACCCACCAGACGATCCGGAAACAGCTGCCGTTGATACACAGGTAATGGCGATCGCCGATGCAAATTTTTCGATGTCGGCGCGTACGAACCTTGCGGTGTATGTACGGCCTGCCTATCCTGTTCACCAATTTCGAACACCCAGTCCGGTAATGGCGTATTCCGCATGCTTTTACCGGCTGCGATATCTTCGTTTATCCAGGCTGCAACCTGCTTCCAGCCTGCGTTCTGCCAGATCTCAAAAGGCCCGTGCTCCCAGCCGAAACCCCAGCGCATTGCCAGATCGACATCGCGCGTATTATCGGCGATGGATTCCAGCTGAACCGCACAATAATGAAACAAATCGCGATGGATAGACCAAAGGAATTGCGCCTGCGGATGTGGATGGTTGCGCAAGAGCGCGATTCTCTCCGATGACCGGCTGTATTTGAGCTGATGCTTGATGTCTTCGTCTACTTCACCCTTGGAAACGCGATACGCATCCGACTTCCGATCGAACACCTGAATTTCACCGCCGACTTTCTGATAGACGCCGCGTTTGGTCTTCTGTCCCAATGCACCGCCATCAATCAACCGCTGCAGCCAATCCGGCGCAGCAAAAAAAGCATGCCAATCATCGCCCGGCAATGTATCCCGCATGGTATGAATGACATGCGCCAGCGTATCCAGTCCAACCACATCAGCGGTTCTGAACGTGGCGCTTTTCGGACGGCCAATCAATGTGCCGGTCAATGCATCCACTTCATCGAACTCGAGATCAAATGCCTGACCATGATGCATGGTAGCCAGCAGTGAAAACACGCCGATCCGATTGGCAATAAAATTGGGCGTATCCTTGGCCCGGATAACGCCTTTTCCGAGATAAGTCACCAGAAATGCTTCCAGATGATCGAGCATTTCCGCATCACTATGCGCACACGGAATCAGTTCAACCAGGTGCATGTAACGTGGCGGATTAAAAAAGTGAATGCCGCAGAAACGGTGACGTAGCGTTTCAGGAAATGCCTGTGCCAGACTGTTAATCGACAATCCGGATGTATTACTGGCAAAAATAGTTTGCTCACCAAGAAACGGGGCAATCTTTTCATACAACGCCCGTTTCAGATCCATACGCTCGGCTATGGCTTCAATCACTACATCACATTCCTTAAGTTTTTCCAGATGCTGGTCGTAGTTTGCCGGCTCGATAAAAGCCGCTCTGGCTTTTACAGACAATGGCGAGGGTTCGAGCTTTTTCAGTTTTTCAATGGCCCTGGCTGCATTGGCGTTAACATCTTCTCCATCCGACGGCAATTCAAACAGCAAGGTTTCAATATTGGCATTCACCAAATGCGCGGCTATCTGCGCGCCCATCACCCCAGCACCTAACACTGCCGCTCTGCGCACAATAAATTGAGCGTTATTCAATTCCGCCTCCTGCATGATTCGGTTATCTCGTCAGTCAGTCGTGCAGCAGCTGCCTGAAAATCATCCTGAATTTTCAGTAATGAACCACATCGATAACTTACACGACTGATAGTTTCCATTTTTTCACGATTTGTTACAGCAGTTTCCAATCTCTGCCGATGGATCGCCATAAAGTGTTGTTTTTTTACCAACACTGTTTCTAAGCGTACAGATATCAAGCCAATAGCGCAAGATTGTTCTTGAATATACCATGAAGGCCATTACACTTGTCAAAATGCTGATGCGGGCTGATTATGAGTGCGTTTTAAACAGTTTGGCCAAATAATTATTTCTTGATTTTTTAGCTATTAAACAGCTGATTCCGGAGATCTGGTTGTTCTGTTTATTTCATTGCATGTGCTTTCTATATGAAAAGAAAAAAAAATAATTTGCGTCAAAAGAAAAAAAACCTGGATCGTCAGTACAAAACAATAATCGCACATGCCTGGCAGAACGAAAATATTCTACGCCGTTTTCAGAAAATGGAACTCAGTCTGATGCAATGTGAATCTTTCGCACTGCTTACCCACGTGCTGCTCAATGAAAGCCCAAAGCGATTCGAACTTGACCAGGTCGCACTTGTACTGCTCGATCCACGATACGAAATCCGCCGCCTGCTGCTTGCCAGTGAAATCGATTACCAGCAAACTTTTCCAAATTTATTTTTTCAATGTAACACACAAAAAGTCATGCAATTATTCGATGCCGTCCAATTACCCAAGCTGGGACTGTATCACGCCGATCTGCATGCGGAATACTTCAGGGCGCCGCTTCATTCACAAAGCAATGTAATTCTGAGTGTTGCCGCATTACCATTGATTCAGGAGCAAGGCCTGCTGGGGTGCCTGTTATTTGGTGATACGCATGCAGATCGCTTCACTCCGGATTCAGCAACCGATTTTCTGCAACATTTAGGCGCGGTCATATCGATATGCATTGATATGGCGCTGCTGCGGGACCGGCTAAAATACAATAGCCTGAATGACGCTTTAACCGGCATCAATAACCGGCGTTTTTTTGAACAGCGCCTGCCGGAAGAAATTTCACGCTGCAAACGAATGGAGTCGCCAATAAGCTGCCTGTTCGTCGACGTAGATCATTTCAAGTATTTTAACGACACTTATGGGCACGCGACGGGCGATCTCGTACTCAAGCAAGTTGCGAGCATCATCCGGAAAGAGTTGCGTGCAACCGATGTCGTCGGACGTTATGGCGGTGAAGAGTTTGTTGTTTTGTTACCCGACACGGATCACAGAAGAGCACTTGATATTGCCGAACGTATACGGAAATGCATTGAGAAAAATCACTGCAAATATGAAGAACATATGCTTCAAGTCACCGTTTCGATCGGCATTGCCGATTTTCAGAAGTTTGTCGATGATAACAAAACACTGGAAGAAATCGGTCAGGCACTCGTTGTTGCTGCGGACAAAGCTTTGTATAAAGCAAAGCTGGCCGGCAGAAATTGCATTGCGGTAAACAGCACATTTCGAACAGGCGTTACGGTTTAGTCTAAAAACTCGATTGAATGGGATTTAACAGGCTGTTGAAGAATGTATTCGAGAGACGGACGATGCCAGGCAAAAACAGTCAAGAAAACGGATTTTCTGCCTGTTTTTAACACCGCAGTGGCAACACAGACTACCTGTTAAAGTGCGTTGATTTTTATTGTCGGCAAGATGCACTGAGACTTAATAACACGTTAGTACATACAACGAATTGCAGCGTAGCAAAAATTAAAAGGCAGCGTGCTTTAAACACCATAATGTGATTCACCATCTGGATGAACTGATATGGCCTGGATTATTTATTCATACCATTAATCATTTCTGGTAACGATCAACTGAGGTTTTTAAGTTTAATAAAGCGCTACCGTGGTCTGGCCATTGAGAAATCCGCTTGGTTGCGGTTCTCGCCTGATTCTTCCAAATGTACGACACACAGCAAAGCGGGGACGCCGTCGCCAGGACAAAAAAATTCCCGTGTGTTCCACTATAGTATTGTGACTCTGCCGCCTGTCTGACGAATCACCACTCCGACCGATTTGTTCGAATGCCCGCAAAATTTGCCGATAGAATGCACAACGCTTCCAGTATGTAATGTGAATGGCATCAAAACTCATCCAGTCCGGCTCCACTTCACACAGAACGAAATGGCGGCTTTCGGCCAGATGTATCAATCCTTGATGCACCATCTGTGCACGTTCAATCACTTCGATCCTTGAAAGTCTGCATGAAGGAAACATGACACTGCGCAGTAGATTAAACCGTTGCTCAGACAATGCTTCAATCGAAGCGATCGGTAAGTTTGTTATTAGAATATGTGCGCATTGACGCTGTAATTGTTCCACACACCAGGATATCCAGTTCAGAATTTCCTCAGGCGCTGCCTGATAAGGAATATCATTACCGATATCAGTCAAAAAAGCATAGGTCACAGGCTTTGCACCGGTTCCGGCTGAGTGCAGCTGTCGCCACATTCCACTTTGAATTATTCCAGGCAATTCACGCATCAGCACCCGGCTGCTTTGTCCATAAGAACGCCCATGCCCGGCGGCAACCAGAACTTCGCTCGGACCGCCGCAATATTGCTGCATAAGCTGTATAATCAGCCGCAGCGACAATGTCAGATTACTTGCACCGAGCAGAACAAGACGATTTTCTGGATTCAAAGCATTCAAACTTAACTTAACCAAACTTTCGCGTTAACGGTAATAGCGTAATGAGTTCCGCTGAATTTAAACTCAGTAATACTCCGCTTTCGCATAACTTTCAAAACGGGTAAATTCGCCCAGAAAGGTCAAGTTGACTTTACCGATCGGTCCGTTACGCTGTTTGCCGATAATAATTTCGGCGATGCCTTTATCCTGAGTTTCCGGGTTATAAACTTCGTCACGATAAATAAACAGAATGACATCGGCGTCCTGCTCAATCGCACCCGACTCGCGCAAATCCGACATCACCGGACGTTTATTGGGACGTTGCTCAAGACTGCGATTCAACTGCGACAACGCAATAACCGGCACTTTTAATTCTTTGGCCAGACTTTTCATGGCTCGGGAAATTTCAGAAATTTCCGTCGCTCGATTTTCTCCCTGACTACTCGAGGACATCAGCTGCAGATAATCAATAACAATCAGACCCAGCCCATTATGCTGGCGATAAAGCCGCCTGGCTCTTGCGCGCACTTCAAGCGCATTGAGCGCCGCACTCTCATCAATATAAATCGGCGCGTCATTCAGTTTGCCCAATGCGTGCGTCAACTTTGGCCAGTCATCATCGTCCAGTCGGCCGGTGCGCACCTTATGCTGATCGAGCCGCCCGACCGATCCCAGCATCCGCATGGCCAGCTGCGCTCCGCCCATTTCCATGCTGAAGACCGCTACAGGCTTCTTCAGTTCGAGCGCAACATGTTCAGCAATATTCAGGGAAAAAGCCGTTTTACCCATCGACGGCCTCCCTGCGACGATGATCAGATCGCCCGGCTGGAAACCGGAGGTTTTCTGGTCAAGATCATGAAAACCGGATGCAACGCCGGTTACTTCACTGGGATTGTCGCGGCTGTAGAGCAGCTCGATACGCTCGACGACTTCTTTTAACAGAGGCTGAATGTCAATAAACCCCTGCTTGCCGCGCGCACCCTCTTCCGCAATTTCAAAAACCCTGGATTCAGCCTCATCGAGCAGCGCGGCTGCCGAACGACCCGCAGGACTGTAGGCCGATTCAGTAATCTGCACACCGATTTGCGCCAGACTACGCATAATCGAACGCTCTCGAACGATCTCGGCATAGCGTTTGATATTCGCCGCGGAAGGTGTACTCTGCACAATATTGCCGATATAGGCCAAGCCACCGACCGCTTGCAGTTCCGCTGATAATTCCAGTGATTCGGCAACCGTCACGACGTCTGCGGGTTTGTTCTGTTCGATCAGCTTACAGATATGGTGATAGATCCGCCGATGGTCATGACGGTAAAAATCGTCATCGGTAATAACATCAGCAATTTTATCCCAAGCCTGATTGTCGAGCATCAATCCACCGAGCACGGATTGCTCCGTTTCTATGGAATGCGGTGGTGTTTTTAACGGCTCCAGTGATTCACCGGCGCTGATACTGAGTGTGGATTGAGCCATAAGCCTCTCGACCGAAACAGTGTTTTACAAATGCCTTATTCTAGCATTGACTCAGCTGAAAAATTAAAAAGGACTCGTACGAGTCCTTTTTTAGTCTTGAGCGGAGAAACCCCTCAGAGCATTGCTTCACCCAGCACTGAAACGGTGATTTGTGCGGAGATATCGCCATATAGTGCAATCCTGATCGGATAATCGCCAACCTGCTTGAGCTGACCCTGTGGCATGCGGATCATGGATTTTTCAATATCAAACCCCTGCTCCTTAAGCGCTTCGACTATATTGGTACTGGTTACAGAACCAAAAAGCTTGCCGTCACTACTTGTTTTCTGCGAAATTTGCAGCATCAGACCTTCGAGTCTGCCCGCAATTGCCTGCGCTGCGGCCAGCGTGTCACCCTGTTTCTGTTCCAGATCAGCACGGCGCTTCTCAAATTCAGCAATTGCCGTTTCTGTAGCGCGTTGCGCTTTACCTTGAGGAATCAAATAGTTTCTTGCGAAACCACTTTTTACATTAACGACTTCACCCAATCGTCCCAGTTTGGATATTGTTTCCAATAATATAATCTGCATATATCAGCTCCTCAGTGACGATCAGTATACGGCAACAATGCCAGAAAACGCGCACGCTCAATCGCGGTACCGAGCTGGCGCTGATAAAACGCACGTGTACCGGTTATACGCGCGGGGATAATTTTCCCATTTTCATTGATGAAATCTTTCAAAAGCTCGATGTCTTTATAATCAACGGTTTTAATACCTTCAACGGTAAAGCGGCAAAATTTCTTGCGCTTAAACAGCGGACGATTTGCTTTTCTTTCTTTTTCCTTATCTTTTCCATCTTTACGTTTAAAAAAACGTGTCATAATTTTTTCCTGTTTTCCAATTAAATTTGAATGATATGATCGGCATGCAATACCAGCTGCTGATTATTCTGACTTCTCCGGTTAAGAAACCCGGTAACCTTGATGTTATCGCCAATATTCAAATCCGCCAGGATTGCTGCTGTCCCACCGAGAACTACAACTGGCAATTCACAATGAACTTGCCGCAACACATTCGCTTCTTTTTGATTTGAATGATGTCTGACGACGCAATCAATCGCTGGCACGCCTGCCGGGGTATAGCGCAATATGCCCAGACGGACAATTTCACCACAGATAATCGTCTGGTTGCACCTCACCTAAATCGTTTTATGCCGCGGTACTGTCCGTTTTTGCGCCTTCGGTCCCTGCCTCACCTGCTGACTCGTCATTAACTTCAGCCACTACAACCTCTTCAACCGCCTCTTCCGTCTCATTCGACAAATCGGCAGTCGCATCGGCTTTTTCTTTTTGCTGCAGCATCGACGAAGGTTCAGTCACCGGACCTTCCATTCTTACGATAAGATGACGTAGAATCGCATCACTAAATTTAAAAGCATATTCAAGTTCATTCAGCACCTCCTGGCTACATTCTATATTCATCAGAACATAATGCGCCTTATGCACTTTCTGAATAAGATAAGCCAACTGACGTCGCCCCCAATCCTCCACTCTGTGAACAGCTCCATCCTTGGCGGTTATAATCCCGCGATAACGTTCTATCATCGCGGGCACTTGTTCACTTTGATCAGGGTGAACGATTAATACGATTTCGTAATGTCGCATAGCTACTCTTTGCCTTTTCCTTTTGGATTAAAGTCTTCCACAAGCTCATGGTAAGACAAGGGTTGAAAACCGGCTATTCTACTGAATTGCAATGAAAACATCAAATAAACCTGATCTTTCCGGAAACATTCTCAGGGAATCAGATTATTGAAGTATTTGGTTCGAAGTTTTACCCAAAACATCGAATCAGCGCCATAACTACCATATGAACTGGTAAAATCAATTCATATAAAAAAACAAAAATGCGATGCGCTCCAATACACTGACACCGGTTTTACCCGAATACAGATCAGACTCAACGCCACAGTAAACTACAGCCAATCACACACCATGTTACTCATGATAGATAATTACGACTCCTTTACCTACAATCTCGTGCAGTATTTCGGCGAGCTTGGAGAAGATGTTGTCGTATACCGTAACGATGAAATCACGCTGGACGCGATTACACAGCTCTCTCCCGAGAAAATCGTCATTTCTCCGGGGCCCTGCACACCCAATGAAGCGGGCATATCGCTTTCTGTAATCAAGCAATTCAGTGAAAAAACACCCGTCCTTGGCGTATGCCTGGGCCATCAAAGCATCGGACAGGCATTTGGCGGCAGAATTATTCATGCCAGGCAATTGATGCATGGAAAAACATCCCCGATCTTTCATCAGGATAAAGGCGTTTTCCGCGGCTTGCCCAATCCTTTCATTGCCACACGTTATCATTCCCTGGTCATTGAACGCGCCACATTGCCGGATTGCCTGGAAATCACCGCATGGACTGAAGACGATGAAATCATGGGCGTCAGGCATAAAACACTGAAGATCGAAGGCATACAGTTTCACCCCGAATCAATACTCAGCCAGTATGGCCACGACATGCTGAAGAATTTCTTGGATCAAACGTCACATTGACAGGAAGATAATGAAACCACAGGAAGCTTTAAGTCGAATCGTCGATCATCAGGAAATCCAGCATGAAGACATGCTGTCACTGATGCGCCAGATCATGCAGGGTGAAGTTTCACCGGTGCTGGTTTCGGCCATTATTACCGGCCTGCGCGTGAAAAGGGAAACGATTGGTGAAATCACCGCAGCCGCCAAAGTCATGCGCGAATTTGCCACGCCGGTCAAGGTAACCGGTGCCGATCACCTGGTCGACACCTGCGGCACCGGCGGCGATGCGGCGCACACCTTTAACATCTCCACTGCAGCGACCTTCGTCAGTGCGGCGGCGGGCGCTCAGGTCGCCAAGCATGGCGGACGTTCCGTTTCCAGCAAATCGGGCAGCGCCGATGTGCTCGAAGCGCTTGGCGTCAACCTGAATCAAACACCTGAACAGGTTGCCGACAGCATCAGTAAAATCGGCGTCGGCTTCATGTTTGCGCCCAATTACCACAGCGCCATGAAGCATGCCGCGCCGGTGCGCCGCGAACTCGGCATCAAAACCCTCTTTAACATTCTTGGACCATTGACCAATCCCGCCGGCGCAAAAAAACAGGTGCTGGGCGTGTTTGATGCCAGACTGGTTACAATTCTGGCGCATGTGTTGCAGCAGCTTGGCAGCGCACATGTGATGGTCGTCAACGGCGCAGACGGCCTCGATGAAATTACCATCAGTGGCGAAACCCGCGTCGGCGAACTCAGGCAAGGCGCCGTAACTGAGCACACCATTCGCCCGGAAGATTTCGGACTGCAATCGGCGCCGATCACATCGATACAGGTCAGCGACAGCGATCAGGCCAAGGCCATGCTGCTCTCAGTACTGGAAAACAGAAAAGGCCCGGCGCGCGATATCGTATTACTGAACGCAGGCGCGGCAGTGTATGTATCCGGCGTCGCCGATTCCCTGGCCCAGGGCATACGCGCCGCGCAGCGTGCGATTGAAAGCGGCGCGGCATTACAGAAGCTGCATGAACTGGTTGCATTCTCCAATCAAGGCAATCCAAATCCGGCAACCACATAATTCGTAAAATGTCAGACATACTCAAAAAAATACTGACCACCAAGGTACAGGAAATCACCGCAGCCAAAGCGCAAACCCCATTCACCGAAATGATGATTGCGGCAGAATCCGCGCCGCCCGCGCGCGATTTCACCGCGGCTATTCAAAACAAAATCACCGCCGGGCAATCCGCCGTAATTGCCGAAATCAAACAGGCCAGCCCGAGCAAAGGCATACTGCGCGGCCCGCAATCGCCGCATGCGCCGCATTTGCGTTTTGACCCCGCCGAAATTGCGGCAACGTATGAAAAACACGGCGCGGCCTGCCTGTCCGTGCTGACCGACCGTCAGTATTTCATGGGCGCGCCCGAATACCTGCAACAGGCCCGCACCGCCTGTCAATTGCCGGTATTGCGCAAGGATTTCATGCTCGAGGAATACCAGATCGCGGAAGCGCGCGCGATGGGCGCGGACTGCATTCTGCTCATCGTCGCGGCATTCACCATGGACAATGATTTCGGCGCTGAAAAGCTGGACAACTTTGAACACGACCCGCTCAAACAGATGCGCAAACTCGAAGTGCTGGCGCATGCGCTCGGCATGTCGGTGCTCGTTGAAGTACATGACGCCGAAGAACTGTCACTCGCACTGCAACTCAGCACTCCGCTGACCGGCATCAACAACCGCAACCTGCGCACGTTTGAAACCCGCCTGGACACCACTTTACAATTGCTGAAACAGATACCCGGTGACCGCATTATCGTCACCGAAAGCGGCATTCACACACCGGAAGATGTCGCGCTGATGCGCCAGCACAACGTCAGCGCATTCCTCGTCGGCGAAGCATTCATGCGCGCGGACGATCCGGGCGCTGAGCTGGGGCGGTTGTTCGGCGGTGCAGGTTAGCAAGGCATCACAAAAAGAATCGTTGACTGAGCGATAACCGGAGTGCGTTATTTCCTGTGCAAGATAGGATGCTGAGATCAGACTCACCCAATTCCTGCCGAAATGAAATCACGAATTCCATCAACAAAAGCCCGATTACGCAGAGCTAATCGGGCCTACTTGCTGGACGAGACACAATAGCGCGTAGGCTGGGTTGAGCGACAGCGATACCCGGCATTCCAGAAAATATTGAATTTCGTTACTCTGCCCAGTGCTTGAAAAAGCGTTTGCTTTCTGCGATCCGCGACTGCCATCAGACATTCTTCCATTGCCGAGCAGTAATTCCCCTGAAAAACAACAGCATATCAACAGGACAAACGAAGAAACCTAACGCTCATACGCCAGCACAGGCGCCAGCCAGCGTTCCGCCATTTCCACCGTCCACCCTTTACGCCGCGCATAGTCTTCCACCTGATCCTTTCCGATTTTGCCGACGGCGAAAAATGTCGATTCCGGGTGCGAAAAATAAAACCCGGATACTGCCGCAGTCGGCACCATGGCAAAGGACTCGGTCACGATAATGCCTGCTTTCTCCGTCGCACCGAGCAGTTCGAATAAAGGCCCTTTTTCGGTATGATCCGGACACGCCGGATAACCGGGCGCGGGGCGGATGCCGCTGTATTCTTCATTGATCAGCTGCGCGTTTTCGAGTGTTTCATCTTTGGCATAGCCCCAGAATTCACGGCGCGCGCGCATGTGCATATGCTCGGCAAACGCTTCTGCCAGACGATCCGCCAGCGCTTTGAGCACAATCGCGCTGTAATCGTCATTGGCTTCCTCAAAGGCTTTAATGCGCTCATCGATGCCAAAGCCCGCAGCCACGGCAAACAGGCCGATGTAATCCCTGATTCCGGTATCCTTGGGCGCGATAAAGTCGGACAGGCACCGATTTGGTTTGCCGGTCGGTTTTTGCGTCTGCTGACGCAAGCAGTGCCAGACCATCGCCACTTTCGTCCGGTTTTCATCGGTGTAAATTTCGATATCATCACCGATTGCATTGGCCGGAAACAATCCAACCACAGCATTGGCCGAAAGCCATTTCTGCTCGACAATTTTCTTCAGCATCACCTGCGCGTCACGGAACAGCTGACTTGCGGTTTCGCCAACGACTTCGTCTTCCAGAATGGCCGGATAGCGGCCCGCCAGTTCCCAGGCCTGAAAAAATGGCGTCCAGTCAATGAAAGGCACAATTTTTTCCAGCGGATAATTGTTCAAAGTGCGTATGCCGATCAGCTCCGGCCGCGGCGGATGGTAGTTTGACCAGTCCGGCTTGAACGCATTGGCGCGCGCCTGTTCAATCGTCAATAACTGCGATGGGCCTTTTTTGTTTTTGTGCTGTGTGCGCACTTTTTCATATTCATCCTTGATGTCCTGGATGTAACCGGCCTTCATATCATCCGACAGCAGGCTGCTGCACACACCGACAGCACGGCTTGCATCCGGCACCCAGACCGTCGCGCCCTGGTAATGCGGCGCAATCTTGACGGCGGTATGCACGCGCGAAGTCGTCGCGCCGCCGATCAGCAGCGGAATGGTGAAACCCTCGCGCTGCATTTCCTTGGCCACATGCGTCATTTCCTCGAGCGAGGGCGTGATCAATCCGGACAGGCCGATAATATCGGCGTTTTCTTTCCGGGCCATGTCCAGGATTTGCGCGCTCGGCACCATGACACCCATGTTGATGACTTCGTAATTGTTACACTGCAATACGACGGCGACGATATTTTTACCGATATCATGCACATCACCTTTGACGGTTGCCACGACAATCTTGCCCTTCGGGCGCGAATCGCCGAGCAGTTTTTTTTCCGCTTCGATAAACGGCAGCAGATGGGCAACCGCCTGCTTCATCACACGCGCTGATTTGACCACCTGCGGCAAAAACATTTTGCCCGCGCCAAACAGATCACCCACCACGCCCATGCCGTCCATCAGCGGGCCTTCAATCACCTGAATCGGCCGACCGCCCCTGGCATCGATTTCTTTCCGCGCTTCTTCGGTATCCTCAACGATATAGGTGGATATACCCTTGACCAATGCATGCGTCAACCGATCCTGCAACGGCAGCTCACGCCAGCTCAAATCTTCAACCTGCTCTTTCTTCCTGCCCTTGAAGTTTTCGGCAAAATCAACCAGCCGTTCGGTCGCGTCTTCACGGCGGTTTAACAGTACATCTTCGATACGCTCGAGCAAATCGGCCGGAATATCCGAATAAACGCCCAGCTGCCCGGCGTTAACGATACCCATGGTCATACCGGCTTTAACCGCATGATAGAGAAACGCGGTATGAATCGCTTCCCGAATTGGGTCATTGCCGCGAAACGAAAATGAAACATTGGAAACACCGCCACTGATTTTGGCATAAGGCAGCGTTTTTTTAATTTCCCGGGTCGCTTCGATGAATGCCACGCCATAATCATTGTGTTCTTCAATACCGGTAGCAATGGCGAAGATATTCGGATCAAAAATAATGTCTTCCGGTGGAAAACCGACTTTATCCACCAGCACACGATAACTGCGCGAACAGATGTCAACCTTGCGCGCCAGCGTATCCGCCTGACCGTCTTCATCAAAGGCCATGACGATGACCGCCGCGCCATAGCGCCGCGCCAGCCTGGCATGCTGTATAAATTCCGCCTCGCCTTCTTTCATACTGATCGAGTTGATGATCGACTTGCCCTGGATACATTTAAGGCCGGCTTCAATCACTGTCCATTTACTGGAATCGAGCATGATCGGCACCCGGCAGATATCCGGCTCTGCTGCGATCAGATTCAGGAATGTCACCATCGCCTTCTGCGAATCCAACATGGCTTCATCCATATTGATATCGATAATCTGCGCGCCGTTTTCAACCTGGTTGCGCGCCACATCGAGCGCTTCGGCATACTGATCGTTCAGGATCAGACGTGCAAATGCGCGGGAACCGGTCACATTGGTACGTTCCCCGACATTCACAAACAGGGAGTCGTCGTCAATATTTAAAGGCTCCAGACCGGATAATCTGAGCTTTTTGGGTATTCCCGGAATCTTCCGCGGCGGCAGCGTGGATACCGCTTCAGCAATCGCTTTGATATGCGCAGGCGTAGTGCCGCAGCATCCGCCGACAATGTTGACAAATCCCGATTGCACAAAATCCTTGAGCTGTTTCGCCGTATATTCAGGCGTCTCATCATAGCCGGTCTCCGACAGCGGATTAGGCAATCCGGCATTGGGATGCACGCTGACATAGACCTCCGCCACATCAGACAATTCCTCGATATAAGGACGCATCAATTCCGCGCCCAGGGCGCAATTGATCCCGACGGACAAAGGACGCGCATGCCGTACCGAATTCCAGAACGCCTCGGGCGTCTGCCCGGAAAGCGTGCGCCCGGAAGCATCGGTAATGGTGACTGAAATCATGATCGGCAAACGTATAGCGTTCGCTTCAAAGAACTGATCAATGGCGAACAAGGCAGCCTTGCAGTTCAGCGTATCGAAAATGGTTTCCACCAGCAGGATATCAGCGCCGCCATCGACAAGGCCGCGTATGGATTCGCTGTAATCGGATACCAGTTGATCGAAGGTAATATTACGAAAACCGGGATCGTTAACATCCGGCGAAATCGAAGCCGTCTTTGTCGTCGGACCGATAACGCCAGCGACAAAACGGGGTTTATCCGGTGTTCTCGCTTCCATTGCCTGAGCCGCTTCACAAGCCAGTTGCGCGGCTGCCAGGTTTAATTCATAGACAACATCCTGCATGTGATAATCCGCCATTGAAGCTGCGTTAGCATTAAACGTATTGGTTTCAATGATATCGGCGCCGGCTTCGAGATAATCGTCATGAATCGAACGGATGATATCCGGCTGCGTCAGCGTTAATAAGTCGTTATTACCTTTCAGGTCATGTGAAAAATCCGCAAAACGGTCGCCACGAAAATCGGCCTCCTGCAATTTGAAGGTTTGAATCATCGTCCCCATTGCGCCATCCAGGATCATCATCCGGCTGGTCAGCAGATTTTCCAACTGGTTCGTGCGAAGTTTTTTATTCATTGTATTGACTGCTTTTTTCAAATTAAAGCGATTAATTATACCTTACCTGATTGTATTACACCGAAACGGGCATGAATTCAACATCATAGATACATCAATTGAACCTGATAGCCTGCTGATTTCAGGTCTCTGTTATCCAGATACAATTCAATGACCAGTTCCTGTCCACGCTGAATGGCTGTCATTGCCTTCTGTTCTCCGGACAGATATTCATCGGCGGTAAATACGCGGCTGGCCAGCAATTGATTATCAATATCCGTCAACGATAATTTTATTGCCGGCAATTCCTGTGCATGAGTTGCATGGTTGCGAATAATCGTAATCAGCGTAAGCACTTCGGGAAAATGTGCCGGATCACGCACTTCAAGCTCAGAGTGCACGATACTCAATTGTTGAATATGCGCGGGTAGCGGTACCGAGCAACCCAGCGGCCTGCAAAGTTTCTCCAGAAATGACCGGCTCTGCGGAAACAAAATCGTCAAGTCCGTCCGATACGCATAAACGCCCTGCCCCGCCAGCAGAACACATAAGAAAATACTCGCCGCCTGCCATGCCCGATATTCGCGTGATTTTGACGACGTTTCATTCGACAGGAAATCGGTGACAGGCTCAATAATCGGCGCATTCGATTCCAGCTCCGATTCGGAAAACACTGCCGTTTCGCCTGCCGTCACCGGTATTACATCCTGCGCACCATCCGGCGCCTGTTCCGGCTCATAACGCAGGTCTTCACGCAGTGCCGCGGTTTCTTCAACAGTCTCCCCAATTTGGCCAGGCGTAACCAGATTACTGTTTTTAGTATCAATAACCGAAACATACTCAATTCCGGATTCATCAACCGTAATCAGTGTGGCAAATCCGTTGAATACGGTACGGCATGCGCCGCAGCGCACAAATCCGTTCTGCGCCTGCAATTGCTCAGGATAAATTTTATATGCCGTTCCGCATTTTCGACATCGCGTCACAAGCGCCATTGATTACTCCATCACTACCGGCAAGATACCCCGGCAGACATCACCTTGATTCAAATTCCCGATTTCGAATTATTCGTACCGTCCGATTCAACGCTCAATGTCATTATTTTTTAATCCCGGTCAGCAACACCCAGCCATCCTGGAACTGCGCCGTTTGCATCTCGAACCAAGATTGATAAACTGCCTTAACGTCCTGATCCTGCTCCTGCAGTATTCCTGACAGCACGATACGCCCACCTCGCCGGGTTGCCTGCGCAAGAACCGGTGCAAGCATGATCAGCGGATTAGACAGAATATTCGCCACGACGATATCTGTCTGTGCAATTGAATCCGGATTTTTACCTGACACGGAATAGTCCGTGGTAAAGAAAAACTGATCGGCATCGCAGGCATTCAGTACGGCATTCGCCTGGCTTGCCTGAATGGCATGCGGGTCGATATCAACACCCGTTACATAACGCGCTCCCAGTTTCAAGGCCGCAATGGCCAGGATTCCCGAGCCACATCCATAATCCAGCACCGTCTCACCGTGCTGCAAATACTGATCAAGCCAGGCAAGACACAACTGTGTTGTTGGATGACTACCGGTACCAAAAGCCAGTCCGGGATCAAGAATTAAATTGACCGCCGCCGGATCCGGCGGCTGATGCCAGGTGGGAACAATCCATAGCCGCCGCGAAATCCGAATGGGATCGAATTGCGACTGCGTCAACTTTACCCAGTCCTGTTCTTCCACGACACTTACATGATAACCGGGCAGTTCCGGCATGCCTGCCGCACCAATCGCCGATTGCAAAATGGTAACAACATCCGCACCCTGCTCGAATAATGCCGACACTTCTGTTTTTTGCCAAAACTGTTGCGCAGGCTCTCCCGGTTCGCCATACAAGGGTTGTTCATCGGTCGTGCCTGCAGCAGCATCAAGGATTTCGACTGATAAAGCACCCAACGCCAGCAGGGCTTCGCTGAGCGGTTCAGCAAAAGAGTTATCCGTCTTAATGACAAGCGTTTTCCACGACATAACGGCTAATATCTCGATACCTGACAACCGGACTGGTCAGCTTGAATCTTCACAATGCGCATGGCCAGGAGTAAGAGTAGAAGAAAAGGAATAACTGTCGATCAAACCATTAGAAGAAAACTAGCCTGATTGCTCCACCTGCTGATTATGCAAAGCCAGCTTGTGCTCCAGATAATGGATTGAGAATTGTCCGCCAAGGAATGTTGCGTCAGTCAGCAGATCAAGGTGCAGTGGAATATTGGTTTTTATTCCCTGAATCACCATCTCGGATAATGCGATCCGCATACGCGCAACAGCCTGTTCACGCGTATCGCCATAGGTGATGATCTTACCGATCATCGAATCATAGTATGGCGGCACCATATAATTATGGTAGACATGCGAATCAACGCGCACGCCTGGCCCACCGGGTGCGTGATACTGCGTGATTCGCCCGGCGGAAGGCGTTAATTTATAGGCATCTTCCGCATTGATGCGACATTCGATCGCGTGCCCTTTAAACACGATATCCTTTTGCCGGAACGGTAATTCTTTCCCTGCGGCCACATTGATTTGCGCCTGCACGAGGTCAATCCCGGTCACCGATTCAGTGACCGGATGCTCAACCTGCAAACGCGTATTCATTTCTATAAAATAAAACTCATTGTTCTCAAAAAGAAACTCAAATGTGCCGACGCCCCGGTATTTGATTTTACGGCAGGCATCTGCGCACCGCTCGCCTATTTTATTGCGCAGCGACTCCGAAATACCCGGCGCCGGCGCTTCCTCGAGAATTTTCTGGTGACGGCGCTGCATCGAACAGTCGCGCTCGCCCAGATGCACGGCATTACCATGCCCATCAATCAGCAGCTGGAACTCAATATGACGCGGATTTTCCAGATATTTTTCAGCATATACCACCGGGTTGCCAAACGCGGCCTGCGCCTCATTTCGCGTCATAATCACGGCATTGGACAATGCAGCTTCCGTATGCACGACCCGCATACCACGGCCGCCACCGCCGCCGGCGGCCTTGATGATTATCGGATAACCGATCTCTTTGACAGTTTTCTTAATCGCATCGATGCTCTCCGGCAATGCGCCATCAGAACCCGGAACACAGGGCACACCGGCCGCCTTCATCGCATTTTTGGCGCTTACTTTATCGCCCATCAAACGGATGGTCTCCGGACGCGGCCCGATAAAAACAAAACCACTCCGCTCAACACGCTCGGCAAAATCGGCGTTCTCTGAAAGAAACCCGTAGCCCGGATGAATCGCTTCGGCATCCGTCACCTCTGCCGAACTGATGATAGCCGGTATATTCAAATAGCTCTGAGCAACCGGAGCAGGCCCGATGCACACTGCTTCATCCGCAAGCTTCACATACTTGGCTTCAGAATCCGCCTCGGAATACACAGCTACCGTTTTTATACCCATAGCCCGGCAGGCACGCTGAATACGCAGCGCAATTTCGCCACGGTTTGCGATAAGTATTTTCTCAAACATTTAGATTCACCGAATATTGATATGACTTTCCAACCGGTCGCAAACCGTTACTGAATAATAAACAAGTGTTCGCCATATTCGACAGGCTGACCATTCTCAACCAGAATGGCTTTGATCACACCATTCTTGTCGGCTTCAATTTCATTGAGCAACTTCATCGCTTCGATAATGCACAATGTATCACCGACTTTAACGGTCTGACCCACTTCAATAAATGGACTGGCGCCGGGTGACGGGGCACGATAAAAAGTGCCCACCATAGGGGATTTAACCACATGACCATCAGGCAATGCCGCCTTGGTTTCTGATACTTCACAATGCGCAGCCGTGCTGTCCGCCGCCGACTGGGACTGACCCGGAGATACTGGCATGGCGCCGGTCTGCATGGGCATCATCCACGTATACCCTGGTGCGGATGACGGTGGACCCGCCTTGCTGATACGAACCTTTTCCTCGCCTTCGGCAATCTCCAGCTCGGTTATACCAGATTCTTCAACCAGCTCAATTAGTTTTTTAAGCTTTCTTAAATCCATATCAAACCCCTCGAGACAACACCCCATTTATCAGGGTCATTTCCAAAACAAAACCACCTTAAAATACAATTGTTATATCCAAACGAACACAGCAGATTCATCAAAATACGACAACAAACCTCGCACATACTGAATCAATCACAGCAATTCCACAAACCCGGATAGCGTCGCTATCCGGGTAACGCCAACGCATACTCCAGTGCAAGTTCATAGCCTTTAGCGCCCAACCCGCTGATGACGCCTACAGCCATATCGGAAAAATAAGAATGGTGCCGAAAACTTTCACGAGAAAAAATATTAGACAAATGCACCTCAATAAAGGGCAATTTCACGGCGGCCAATGCGTCCCGCATAGCCACACTGGTATGCGTATAAGCGGCTGGATTGATAATGATAAAATTCGTGCCATCAGTCATCGTCAGCTGAATACGGTCAACTAGAACTGACTCTGCGTTACTCTGAAAAAAAGAAATGTTTACACCCACCTTCTCCGCTTGCCGGCCCAGATTTCTGTTAATATCATCAAGCATCAACCGTCCGTAAATCTCCGGCTCCCGCATCCCCAGCAAATTTAAATTCGGACCGTGAATAACGAGGATATTATTCACACTATTTTTTTCGGAATTCATGCTCGATTATCGCATCTTATACACAAAAAGTATAGTTTTTGACGAAATTGACCGAATTTAAGCCCTATTCGATTCACTTCAGCAACACAATACCCATTCTCAGGAAAACCATATCACTGAGCATTTATTTGCCCACCTTCACACAAGCAACTATAATACCGGGCTGCTTTTGTTTATTTCATTGCTGTTGTAGCTCAGTTGGTAGAGCAACTGATTCGTAATCAGTAGGTCGGAGGTTCGACTCCTCTCAACAGCACCATATAATTAAGTAGTTATTTACAGCTATAAAATTCTGATTTAACTCAGTGCCACACCGGTGCCACTATATTAAAAATAATGTTATCCGTGCTATTAACAAATGGCATTATTGAGCACACATTATTAGCAAGCTTTTTTGAAACCTTTCAAAGGCACCAACCTCGGCCACCGATCATGTATCCAAGCATATTCCGGCGGTGTGTCGACAGTCACGAGCTATAGTCAAATCTGGTGTATGGAGAATCAAGCGGCTTGCTGTTTTTGATCTCCATTTTGTTTAACGCCGTTAACGAATTTGATGCCCTGCACAATATCCGCTAACAAACTTATAGTCCCTTAGTCGGAACCATTTCTTCTGCGCCACTTCCATCAATTTGAACGCCATCGTCAAAGTGGTCGTCCGGCTTCCACAGTTTTTGGTTCTGGCTGTTCTCAGCCGAACCGTTGCAAAGACTGATTCGACTGGGATTGTTGATGTACCGGATGCATACATGATAATGTAGTGCGTCATTCTTCATGCAGACGTTAGGAAAGAATTATGTCTTGGCATTTTAATCAGTGGCGGCGCAATCATATCCTTCGGCATGAGGCGGTTCCGGAAGTTATCTGGCAGAAGCTCATTCATTTGCCATGCCTGAAAGGCTTAAGTCTTGAAGATGTGCAGCGGCTGCATGAGCTTGTTTTACTGTTTCTGCATAGCAAGGTCATCAATGGCGCGCATGATCTGGAAATCACCGATGAAATGCGGGTTACAATTGCAATTCAGGCCTGTATTCTGATTCTGAATCTGAATCTGGAATATTACGATAACTGGATTGAAATTATCGTCTACCCCGATGAATTTATTCTGGATTACGATTATGAGGACGACATCGGCGTTGTGCATCACGCTCATAGAGTCGTATCCGGCGAAGCTTGGCATAGTGGGCCGGTGATTCTTTCCTGGCGTGACATCGTTCATCCCACTGACTCACCGTCCACTTATCCGCGTAATGTCATTATTCATGAGTTCGCGCATACCCTGGACATGCTGCACGAAGGCGCTAACGGGTGCCCACCGCTGCATGTCAATATGAGCGCATTGACCTGGCGCGATGTATTCAGCCAACATTACACAACTTTCCGCCAGCAGGTCGCATCAGAACAGGAAACCGTCATTGATCCGTATGCGGCGGAGAGTCCTGCGGAATTTTTTGCCGTGCTGAGCGAGGTTTTTTTTGATACCCCATCGACACTCCAGCAGCATTTGCCCGCAATTTACGAACAGCTCTCCCTGTTTTACCGACAGGATCCGGCTAAACGACGGATGAACATCTGAATTCCGGTTGATAAATCAAGAGACTTTTGCAGAAGTCCATAGTGGAGTTTATAACTCATTGTTTTTACTATTCTGGGGTTTTATAAAATAGGGTTTTGCAAAGGTCTCATCAATTATATGCGCGCAATTCGGGCGACTTCCTTTATTCGCCGCAAATTGCGTATCACCTGAGCCAGGTGATAGCGGTTCCTGACCTGTAAAACAAAACTCATAGCGGTATAGTCTTTTTCACTCTCCATATCAACATCATCGATGTTCGATTCCGTTTTGGCAATGGCGGCAGCTATTCTTGCGAGTACGCCATGACGGTTTACCGCGACAATTCTTAAATTGACTTCGAAGGCCCTGGTGATATCCTTACCCCACGCAACATCCAGATAGTTCTCCGCGTTTTTTTTATTTTGCGCGATGATCGGACAATTATTCACGTGTATCACAAGCCCTTGTTCTTTTTTGATCAGGCCGACAATAATGTCTCCGGGTATGGGATGACAACATTTGGCGAACTGCACGGTCAAGCCTTCAGTACCCAGTATCGTAATCGGTTCGCTGGCGACATGTTTGTTTTCCTGCGATTCACGCGGAGAAGCCAGTCGCTTTGCAATCACCGCAGGCAGTTGCTTACCCAGTGCCATATCAGCCAGCAGCGCTTTCCTGGATTTTGCGCCAATATCACGCACCAGTTTTTCCCATTGCGTCTCACTGATCAGCGACGACTCGACATTCAGTGCCGCGAGCGCCTGGTTCAGCATGCGCTCACCCAGCTCAACCGATTCCTCATACTGGATTGTTCTGAGAAAATGCCGAATATGCGAGCGCGCACGCCCCGTCGTCACATAGCTTAACCAGGATGGATTGGGTTTGGCGTAGGGTGCCGTGATAATTTCCACGCGATCGCCATTTTTGAGTTCGCTGCGCAGCGGTGCGTTTTCTCCGTTAATTTTGGCAGCAACACAGCAATTGCCGATATCGGAATGAATCGCATAGGCGAAGTCAACCGCGGTCGATCCTCTTGGCAACGTCATGATTCTGCCTTGCGGTGTAAACACGTAAACATCCCCCGGAAACAAATCAACCTTCAGGTGTTCAAGGAATTCCAGGGAGTCGCTGGTGTCGCTCAACATTTCCAGCAGGCTTTGCAGCCACTGACTGGTTTTCATATGCAGGTCATTCAGATTTGCATCACTGCTCTTATAAATCCAGTGCGACGCAACACCATCTTCCGCAATACGATGCATTTCCCGGGTGCGAATCTGAATTTCTATCGGTATATTGAAAGGCCCCAGCAAGGTGCTGTGCAACGATTGATAACCGTTTTCCTTCGGAATGGCGATATAGTCCTTGAATTTACCGGGTATCGGCTTGTACAGGGCGTGCAAGGCGCCGAGCGCGACGTAACAGGAGGGTATATCATTTACGATGACACGGAATCCATAAATATCAAGCACTTCTGAAAATGACAACTGCTTCTCGACCATTTTCTTGTAAATACTGTAAATATGCTTCTCGCGCCCACTGACTTGAAAATCAAGTCCTGCTTCTTTCAGTTTATTGGTAATCGCATCCCGGATTTTCCCGACAACCTCGCGGCGGTTCCCGCGCGCTGCTTTCGTTGCCTTGATCAGAACACGATAGCGCAATGGATAGGAGTAGCGGAAACCGAGTTCCTGCAATTCCTGGTAGATATTATTCAATCCGAGGCGCAGCGCAATGGGTGCATAAATTTCCAACGTTTCACGCGAAATTCTGCGCTGCTTCTCCACCGACATGGCTTCAAGCGTCTGCATGTTATGCAGACGGTCAGCCAGTTTGATCAGAATAACACGTACATCCCGCGCCATCGCCAGCAGCATTTTGCGGAAATTCTCGGCCTGCGCATCCTCCTGGGTCTGGAATTGGATTTTATCCAGCTTGGAAACGCCGTCCACCAGTTCCGCCACCGGACCGCCAAATCGTTCGCTGATCTCCTCTTTTGAAATATGCGTATCTTCCACCACATCATGCAGCAGCGCAGCGGTCAGTGTCGGCGCGTCCAGATGCAGCCCGCTCAATATCCGGGCGACCGCCAGCGGATGAGAAATATAAGGTTCTCCAGATTTTCTGAACTGTCCTGAGTGCGCGCCCTGACCGAAAGAATACGCGGCTTTCAGTTGCGCAACGTCTTCCGGCCGAAGGTACTGCGCAACTTCGGAAAACAGCAGTTCAGCTTCTGACATCGATGCGTACTGAGCAGATGGGCGGATTAAAGAGACAAAATGGAAAAAGGAAAAACGCTGAAAAGGAATTACAGGGATTTGGGATTTAAAATATCGATACCGATCTTGCCCAGAGCAAGTTCGCGCAGCGCGATAACAGTGGGTTTGTCACGCGCGGATTCAATCATCGGCGTCGCGCCCATTGCCAGCTGCCTGGCGCGAGCTGTGGCGGTCAGCGTCATATCAAAGCGATTAGGTATTCTCATCAAGCAATCATCAACAGTTATACGTGCCATATCACTTATCTTTCAGTTATTAAAAAATTTCTGTCGCGGATTAAAAAGATGTCAACTGAGAAACCAACACCTGATTTTTCTGCAATTGCAGTTGCCTTTCCCGTTTGAGACGCTCGGCCCTGACGACGCATGCCAGATCATGGATTGCATCTTCAAGTATGCGGTTAATAATAACATAGTCAAACTCATTTATATGACTGACTTCTTCACGCACAGCTTTCAAACGGCGTCGGATGACATCAGCCGTATCTTTGTTCCGCGCAAGCAATCTCTCCTCCAGCGCGCTTGCGGAAGGCGGCAAAACAAAAATCCCGATGGATTGCGGAAAAAATTTGCGCACCTGCACAGCACCCTGACAATCAATCTCCAAAACAATATCCTGACCGGATTGCATTGTCTCGCTGATCCAGTGCTGCGAAGTACCGTACCAATTGCCATACACTTCCGCGCTTTCGAGAAAATCCCCGCTGATCTGCATCTTTTCAAACCGCTCGCGGCTGACAAAATGATAGTCACGACCATCTTCCTCGCCCTCACGCGGAGGCCGGGATGTATAGGAAATCGACAAACGCAAGTCCGGATCGTTCTCGAGCAAAGCACTGACCAGACTGGTTTTACCTGTTCCCGAAGGCGCAGTAATGATAAATAAACAACCGGTACACATAGCCATTTCAGTTTTAACTATCCATATTTTTACCGAACATACCGACTAGGATCTGCCGCGCTTTTCAAAATAATGTTGATGATATGCCTCAGCGGGATAAAACCGCTCAGCCGGCAAAATCTCGGTCACAATAGCCGACCGCCAGCGCCCGCTGTTTTGCTGTTTATCTCGCGACGCAAGGGCGGCTGCCAACTGATGAGATGTGAAACAGTAAATCACGGAGCGGTACTGTGCGCCAATGTCCGGCCCTTGCCTGTCTTTGGTTGTAGGATCGTGGCAATGCCAGAATGCATCGAGCAAATCATCAATCGACAGCCGGGCTGCATCATATTCGACCAGCACCACTTCGGCATGACCGGTATCACCGTTACAGACCATTTCATAAGTCGGATTCGCGACATGACCGCCCGAATAACCGCACATGGTGCTCACAACGCCACTGATACGACTCAATGCCGATTGCACGCCCCAAAAACAACCTGCGCCAAAAATAATACTTTCCACTGGAATATATGTAATAGCGTTATTCTGTGATTACAGATCCGGCACCACACATGCCGGACAGGATTACTGCCGCGCTTTCCGCGCCATATTGATTACTTTCTCGAGCGTAGTCACCGTATCCTGCGGCATACCACCCGGCTTCCCGGAAATCAGGTACTTGCCTTCCACCACCAGTATGGGTACGCCGCTTAACTGATACTGCTGCATCATTTGCTTTGAGCGGGAAATCTGATTCTGCATGGTAAAGGAATGGTAAATTTTTACGAACTTATCCTTATCCACGCCCTGCTTTTCCATCCATCCGAATAATGTGCCTTCATCGTTTAAATTGATTTTGTCACGGTGGATCGCATCGTAGATTTTATCGTGCAGGTCGTCCATTCCACCCATTGTTTCCAGCGTGTAATATATTTTTGCGCCAGGCTCCCAATTGCTTCTGAATATCGCTGGCACATAACGAAAATCGACATCATCCGGCTTGCTTTTCAGCCAGCTCTTCAACGGCAGATGGAGGTTATTGCAGTGCGGGCAGCCATACCAGAAGAACTCGATAACTTCGATCTGCGCTTTATTTCGGGTCGGCTGAGGGTTCGCGAGCACTTTATAGTCCTGACCTTCGACAGGATTGGCATAGACGATATTCACCATGCCACACAAACCTGCCATCAGCAGAACTGACAGAGCAACGATGATTTCTTTCAGCTGTTTCATAATACCCCCAACTCTATACATCATTAAATCATGACCGGCAGATGTTTATCGCGTCTTGATCAATTGCGCATCGATACCGTTTTCTCTCAAAGTGACATGTACATTATCCACCTGTGTCTTCTGCCTGAACGGACCGACGCGCACGCGGTACCAGACGCCTCTTTCCGCCAGATCAACCGACTGAACGGATGCAATCATGCCCAGGAACGCCACTCTTGCCTTGAGATTATCAGCCTCGGCATGACTACGGAACGACCCGACCTGGAGATAATAGTTTTCCGCAGTGACAGGATTGCTCGGCCTGTTTTGCGGCATGGCAGGCGGTGATGGTGAAATCATCAATTGCGGCTCGGGCTGCGGCTGTATTTGCGGCAAGACTTGCCGCGGAATTTCCGGCTGAAGCGGCGGCTGTGGCTGTAATTTTGCAACCTCCTGCGGCTTTTCAATGGATTGCGGTTTTTCGACCTGTTGCGGCACTTCATAATCTATGACATCCGTGCCTTCACTGGACAAAATGTCATAAAAATCAAACCGGGTTTTTGGCTCTAGTGTGGCAACAGCTGTTTCTTCATTTTTTGGCTCATCGTCTGTTTTCCCGGCGCTGGAATCCGTTTTCTCAGAAACTTTTTCAGCCACCTTATCATTTACAACGCTCTGTTGCTCATTGACAAAAGGACTCGGTGCATTTTCCAGATAAAACCATATGCCAATGGCACTTATAATGCCCAGCGTGAAGCCAATAAAAATTCCCAGCATCAGACTGCCCTTGCTGTCCGCTGATGCTGAAGACTGATGGGACTTATAATCGCGGCTCATGAATATCCTATTTTAGCGTCTAAACTTACATTTTTTCCGGTGCATTGACACCCAGTAATTCTAATCCATTTTTCAGTACATGCCTGATCGATGTCACCAGTGCAAGCCGAGCTTCCATGATCGGAACTTCCGGCACCAGAAAATGCGTTGAATTATAGTAGCTGTGAAATTCACTGGCCAATTCACGCAGGTAAAACGCAATCACATGTGGCGACAGCTCCTGTGCCGCGGTCTCAATGGTGTCCGGGAAATCAATCAGGCGCTGAAGCAGGGCCAGCTCGGCCGGACTGGTTAACAAACTGGTATTGGCGTCGACCAGCACCGCAACATCTCCACCCCACTGTGCCAGCACGCTGCAGATCCGTGCGTGCGCATATTGCACATAATACACCGGATTTTCATTGCTTTGCGATTTGGCCAGATCCAGATCAAAATCAAGATGCTGATCGCTTTTGCGCATCACATAAAAGAAGCGTGCGGCATCGTTACCAACTTCATTGCGCAATTCACGCAATGTCACAAACTCACCCGAACGGGTTGACATCGGTGCTTTTATGCCGTCACGATACAATACCGCAAACTGCACAAGGGCAATTTTCAGATTGTCCGGATCCTGTTCCAGCGCCTGCAGAGCGCCCTTGATGCGGGGTATGTAGCCATGATGATCCGCGCCCCAGACGTTAATCACTTTATCAAAGCCGCGCTCGAATTTATTGAGGTGGTATGCAATATCCGAGGCAAAATAAGTGTAATGGCCGTTTTCTCTTTGCACGACCCGGTCTTTTTCATCACCGAATTCCGTCGAGCGGAACCATAATGCACCATCCTGTCGGTAAAGATGCTTTTTTTCATCGAGCAACCGGACTGCTCTGGCAACCAGTCCATTATCAAACAGTGATTGTTCGGAAAACCAGATGTCGAATTCGACGCCGAATTCCATCAGATCGTTACGGCAGTCACCCAGCTGTTCGGTCAGAACAAAATTATGCATATATGCATAATCCTGACCCAGAATCTTTTTCGCATTGGCGATCATCCGGTCAAGCTGCTCATCGGTATCGATCGCAGTTTCATGCGCTGTTTCGGACAATCCATCCAGAAGCAGACCGGGCTGATGCACATAACGGTCGGCATGCGCTTCATAAATCAGCCTGGCCATATCATTGACATACCCACCCTGATAAGCATTTTCCGGAAAAGGAATGAACACATGATTTAACGCCAGATATCGCAGCCATGTCGACAGCGTCAGAATATCCATCTGCCGTCCGGCATCGTTGACGTAAAATTCGCGCGTCACTGAAAAGCCGGCTTTTGACAGGACATTCGCCAGGCTTGCGCCAAAAGCGGCGCCACGGCCATGACCAACATGCAACGGCCCGGTTGGATTCGCAGAAACAAATTCGACCTGAATTTTTTCACCGTTACCAAAATTGCTGGCGCCATAGCTGGCGCCTGATTGGAGCATATGATTCAGATAGATGCGTTTGGCGTCATTCCTGATGAAAAAATTGATAAATCCCGCGCCGGCAATTTCGATTCTTTCCACATAAACCGATTCCGGCATTGCATCTATCAGCATCCCGGCAATCTCTCGCGGACTCTTATGCAGCGCCTTGGCCAGCTGCATGGCGAGATTGCAGGAGTAGTCGCCATGACTGGCCTGCTTTGTGCGGGATATTTCAATATTCAGCGCATCCTCAACGCGCAACGTCAGTGCGGCCTGCTGCATAAGCTGTGACAAATGCACCCTGAAACCGGGCAGTTCTGATAATTTCGTCATGACAACGGATTGTATACCTTTCTAATTTTAGGCTATGTGAAATGTAGTGTTTGCCGGCAGCGCCTTTCGTTATCCGGTCAAACCCAACTGATTAGTACGTATGACATCAGGCATAAAGGTCCGTGGCGTCTTTAAAAATTTTTACCGATGCTTTTTATTATAAACTACTTGGATTCAAGTCATAACTGCAATCAGCTTCCGCTTTGCTGCCGCTGCCGGTACGTCTCAAACAGGCAGATTCCTGCGCTGACCGAAACATTAAGACTCTCCACACTGCCTTGCATGGGAATGCGGACTAACTGATCGCAGGTTTCCCGGGTAAGCCGGCGCATGCCTTTTTCCTCTGATCCCAGAACCCAGGCTACCGAACCCTCGACACGAAAGTCACTGAGATCGTGCCCGGCATCGTCGGTTGTGCCAAAAATCCAGATATTCCGTTCTTTCAGCGCCCTCAAAGTGCGCGCCAGATTAGTGACAACAATATAGGGCACGGCATCCGCCGCACCGCTGGCTACTTTATGAACGGCTGCCGTCAACCCAACCGCCCGGTCTTTTGGCGCAATCACGGCATGAACGCCGAAAGCATCCGCCACCCGCAGGCAAGCGCCGAGATTGTGTGGATCCTGAATACCGTCGAGTACCAGCAACAGCGCCGGTTCGTTTAAGGTATCGAGCACATCGTCCACGCTCACATACGTGAAAGCGCTATCAATCACAGCCGCCACGCCTTGATGGCGCCGGCTGCCGGCCATTCTATTCAGCCGGTCAGCATCACAGGCAATCAAAGCCACTTTCCGCGCTTCGGCAATACTGAGCAGACTGCGGATGCGCTGATCGTCCCGCGCTTCATCAAAAAAAATTTCCTTAATGCTATCGGGATTCTGGCGTATACGGCCCGTCACCGCATGAAAACCGAAAATCAAACGTGTAGCGGACATATCAGAGTGCCTTCAAGAATTCAACGCTGCAAACAAAAATGAATAAAACAGGGCGCGGGCAGGAAATGCCGACGCAGCATCGGTTTGATGGGTCAGGAAACATTTTTTTGAGCAACAAAGTATGTGATAACAAAATTGGGATTTTTAGAGGCATCCATTCATCATGCGCTATTAATTCTGACTGAATAATCCGTCGCAACGCTTTTCAGGATAATTTCGCAGACTTGCTTTTTTTTGCCCTGACCCTGCTCCTTGCCTTGGTTTCGGTCCTGGTTTCAGCCTGAGTTTTTTCTTTTTGCCTGTTTTTTTTACCTGTTCTCTTATCGGACTGCGTGACCTGTTTGCTTTCCGCCAGCACAAAGTCAATTTTACGGGTTTCCAGATCAACGCGCACCAATTTAACGCGCAGCGGATCACCGATACGATACTGCTTCCCGCTGCGTTCGCCGAGCAAACGCTGCCGAACCGCATCATAATGAAAATAATCGCTGGGTAATTCTGATACGTGAACAAGCCCTTCCACATAGAAATCATTTAGCGCAACGAACAAACCAAAACCTGTCACAGTGCTGATGATCGCATCAAAGCTTTCGCCGATCCTGTCCTTCATGAAAAAACATTTGAGCCATGCTTCAACATCACGCGTGGCTTCATCGGCGCGCCTCTCAGTCTGTGAACAATGACGCCCCAGTTCATGCCAATTGCCAGGCTGATAACGTTCCCCTCTCAACACTGCCTTTATGGCGCGATGCGTGAGCAAATCGGGATAACGTCGGATCGGTGAAGTAAAATGCGTATAAGCATCATAAGCCAGCCCGAAATGACCGCAGTTATCCGGACTGTATACAGCAGGCGGCAAAGAACGCAGCATAACGGTTTGCAGCAAATGCACATCCGGTCTGTCTTTTATTTTCTGAATTGTTTTAGCATAATCACTCGCCTTCGGTTTTTTTCTACCGGCTAACTGCACGCCGACTTCCTTGAGAAAATCACGCAACGCTTCGATTCTGTCAGTTGCGGGCTGCTCATGAATACGAAACAACACCGGATGCTGGTGCATCTGCATGAACTCGGCGGCACAGACATTCGCAGCCAGCATGCACTCCTCGATTAAACGATGCGCGTCATTACGCTGCACAGGTTCTATTTTTTCAATTTTTCCCTGCGCGTTGAAAAACATCTGTGTTTCGGTCGTCTCAAAATCGATTGCGCCGCGCTTGTTTCTCGCTTTGAGTAATACTTTGAATAACTTGTAAAGTGCTTGCAGATGCGGCAGCAACTTGCCATACCTAGTCGCCTGCCTGCCTTCCGGCTCCGCCAGAATATCGGCCACTACCGTGTAGGTCAGCCGCGCGTGAGACTTCATCAACGCCGGATAAAAAACATAATCCTGTCTTTCGCCATGCGTATCAAAACGGATTTCGCACACCATGCTCAGACGATTCTTGTTCGGATTCAATGAACAGAGCTCGTTTGACAGCACTTCGGGCAGCATGGGGATAACGCGCTGCGGAAAATAAACCGAATTACCGCGTTTTAAAGCTTCTTTGTCGAATGCATCGTCCGGCGTAACATACTGACTGACATCCGCAATCGCCACGTAGAGTGTATAGCCAGCGCCATCCTGCGCGCAGTACACGGCATCATCAAAATCGCGCGCGGTTTCGCCGTCAATGGTTACCAGCGGCAGCTCGCGGATATCGCGGCGCTCGGCATGGCTGTTTTTGTGCACAACTGTCGGCATGCCGGCAGACAATTGCTCCACTTCCGCCGGAAAAACATGCGGCAGATCATACTTGCGCAAGGCAATATCAATCTCCATCCCGGGATCGGTATATTCACCCAGAATCGACACAATATGACCAATCGGCTTTGCATGTTTGCTCGGCTGCTGAATAATCTCAACAGTGACAACCTGTCCTGCTTTTGCATTCAGCGACTGATCATTCGGCACCAGAATCTCCTGGCTGATGCGTTTGTTTTCCGCCACCACCAGCAAAATGCCATGCTCGATATACAATCGCCCGACAACCTGCTTGTTCACATGTTCCAGCACTTCAACGATGACCGCCTCACGCCGGCCACGTCGATCAACGCCCGATTCCCGTGCAAGCACGCGATCACCATGCAGCACTTTGTGCATTTCTTTTGCGGGCAAAAACAGATCGCCGCCGCCGTCATCATCGGGAATCAAAAAACCGAATCCATCGGCATGGCCCTGTATGGTTCCCTTAATCAGGTCGAGCTTTTCCATCACACAGACATCGCCTTTGCGGTTACGGAAAATCTGCCCTTCGCGCATCATCGCAGCCAGCCGGCGCGTAAAAATTTCCCGTTCGCTTGAATCGATATCCAGTTGCTTCAGCAACTCAGTTTCCGGCATCGGCACGCCTCTGTCCTTGAGCACTTCAAGCACATACTCCCGGCTCGGCAGAGGATGGCTGTAGCGCGCCTTCTCGCGCTCAAGAAAAGGATCCTGGTTTCTAAGTTTGCTTTGCTTCTTAATTGACAAAATAGTGATTTCCTATAGAATGTGCCACTCTTTATTGATCTGAAAACTCAGATTTCAGGCATTGCCCAGATGGCGGAATTGGTAGACGCGCATGGTTCAGGTCCATGTGCCTTCGGGTGTGGAGGTTCGAGTCCTCTTCTGGGCACCATAACTACTTGGTGAGCAATCGCCGATATGCCGATATTCTCGTAAGAATTTGTTTAGAATGGAATTTATTCTTGACTGATGCTTTACGACGCACATGAACAACGAACCCGCGAAAAATCTTTTCACTCCATAAGTCAGAAGTAATTTTGTAGAAATGTGTAGATTTCAGTTGCAGACTTCGATGGATAAAAACAGATTATAAGGCGACACGTCCGCCCTTACCGCCGCAAGTCTAAGCCGTTCCGAGAAAAAGTACAAGCGATAATCATCCTTTCATCTGATTCTGCACAATCCCCTCCGCCACCAAGGGTACAACCTCGCTCAGGCAATGCCTGATCAGCTCTTTCTGACCACGACCAAACTGCGATATTTCTTCCAGCCACTTCCGAAAATCAGAAGCTTTCATGACTATGCCTTTAGGCTTGATGTCTCAATCCATTGAGAAGTTTTTCTAACGTTTAACGCTGACATAGCTTTTATTTTTCCTATGCGCCAGACAGGTCCCGCAGCACTTCAGTTTATTCTCGAAAAGCCTCCCAGTACTATGATGCGACAATTTGTCACATTTTCAAAGCTCTTGTCCGTCATTACAATTCCCAACCATCGGTCGTTTTGAATGAAAGTAACGATCATTTCATGGGAGTGTTGACACTCATATTTTTTATATCTACCTGTAACCAGAGAGTGTTTTTTCCAGTTCCTCGGCGAAATCAGCGGAGAACAATAAGGAAAGCTAACATCCTGGTGTTAATCGATTTTTGGAGAAAACAAATGCCTAAAAAACACAATAAATTATTGATAAGAGTAAAACTGGGAGGATTCCTGGTTCTGGGAACCGGGATATTATCCTGGGCTTTGATAGCCGCTGAACTCGTACCCATGGAGCAGTTGGGTGAAAAGATTTTTATGGATACCAATCTTGCAGTGAATCGTACGCAGGCTTGCGTAAGCTGTCACGACCCAGCCACTGGCTACACCAGTCCGGATTCGTGGATAAATAGAGGCGGAGCTGTGCTCGAGGGAGCGATAGGTGATCGTTTTGGTAATCGTAAACCATTGTCGGCCGCCTACGGTGGAGACAGTCCGGTGTTGCATTATGACGATATAGAAAAATCCTGGATTGGCGGCACATTCTGGGATGGCCGCGCCACAGGATGGCTGCTGGGCGATCCTTTAGCCGAGCAAGCGCAAGGCCCCTTTCTGAATCCCTTGGAACAGGCGCAGCCGCATGCTCGCCAAGTCGTTATCCGCGTCGCGCATTCGGATTACGCAGGCCTCTTCGAAGCGGTCTGGGGGGCGAAATCTCTGGATTTCGCAAAGGATGTCAGCGGCACTTATGAGCGTATCGCCCGTTCTGTTGCGGCGTATGAACGAAGTGCCGATGTCAGCCCCTTTAATTCCAAATTCGATCTTTTCTGGGAAAATGCATTGGCGGCTGGCAAGGACATTACCCGAATCACAGCGGCTGGAATACCCGGAGGCATGGGTGGTGGCGGTATGGGTGGTGGCGGTATGGGTGGCAACCCGCAAAACAACCCCGCTCGCTGGGAGCACTACCGGAATCTCGGGCTTACTGACACTGAACTCCAGGGTCTTGCAATCTTCAATGATCGCAACCGGGCCAATTGCGCGTCCTGCCATACGCTGACTCCAGGTTCGGCGGGATACCCGCTCTTCACCGATTTCCGCTATCACAATATCGGCACACCCAAGAACCCCGAGAATCCGTTCTATACGATGGAGGAAAAATGGAATCCTGATGGGGAAGCCTGGGTGGACCATGGGTTAGGCGGATTCCTGAAAAGCGCCGGTTTTCCGCCCGAGGTGTATGAGCCAGAGCTGGGTAAATTCAAGACACCTACGCTTCGCAACGTGGACTTGCGTCCTTCAGAAGATTTCGTAAAAGCCTATGGCCACAATGGCTTTTTTAAATCGTTGGATGGCATGGATGGCATCATCCATTTCTACGCCTGGCGCGCCATGATGGATAACGGCGGCATGGGCGGCGGTATGGGTCCCAATCCCAATCTCTTCCCCGTACCGGAAGTGGCGCAGAACCGCGTCACCATGCAGCCCTTCAGCTTCATGATGGATGGCGGGAAATTGCTTGCATTCATGAAAACCCTGTCCGATGGGTATTTCCAGCGGTAAGAACCTTTCCTGCCAGGTTTCTGCATGGTTGAGGTAATGAAATCGCTCTCCACCCTGAACGGCATCAAGGCGTCAACCTGGTGTGACAGGTTTATTCCTGCAAAGACTCCATACGCGGCCTCGGTCATCAGGCAGCATTTGACAGCTTTAAACCGACGATGCCCGCAACCACAAGCATCAGACTGACCAGCTTAAGCGGCGTCACTGCCTCATGAAACAACATAATACCTGCAATTGCCGTACCTAGCGCGCCTATGCCAACCCAAACGGCATAGGCGGCGCCCAGCGGAAGCGTACGCAGCGCAACGCTGAGCAGATAAAAGCTGGCGCCCATTGCGGCAAGCGTAACCAGCGATGGCGTAAGTTTTGTAAAGCCTTCGGTGTATTTGAGGCCGACTGCCCAGACAATTTCAAAAAGGCCAGCGAGAAATAAGATCAACCAACTCATGACGTGGCTCCTGACTGTGCAGGGTCGTCCCCACGATTGAAAAAGCACGCCGGAGCCGTCCCTGGCGGTTATTGTACTTGCTGCGACCAGCCCTGATGCCTATCGCAGTGTTACCGGGCTGCTGCATGCACATCTATGCACTCAAGACTATCACGCCCATTTGCGTCCCGATCTTCAGACGCAAGCCATGCAGGCGCTACGCTTCTCCTGCCGATCCGGATGATTGCCGGGATGGCTTTCGTCCTGCTCCTAACGGTGATATTCCCCTGCCCTTTCAGGCTGATAAATAACTTCCTTGATTTTTACCTTGATCAATCCCCCGCCGGGTTTCGGCCACTCTATTTCATCGCCCTGCGACAACCCCAGCAGCGCGCTCCCAACCGGCGCGAGGATGGAAATTTTCTTTCCGCTTGAATCAATATCCTTGGGATAGACGAGCGTCAGTTCAAATTCATCCTGTGACGACTCAACGCTGAATCTGACCGTTGAATTCATGGTGACCACCGTCGGCGGAATTTCTGCCGGCTCAACGACGTTCGCGCGTGCAAGCTCTGACTCCAGCTCGTCTTTTCCCAGAAAACCGGACGACGGCAAAGATGCCATCAGCGCGTATAGTCTTTCTGAATCGATGGATGAAATGGTAATTTCCGGTCTGGTATTCATATCTGCCTCAATATTTCTTTCTTCTGTAAACAAAACTAAAACTGTAATTATAACCCAACACCCGAATCAAGATCGGCCCGCAGGAAGACGCGCCGGCCTGGGTGAACCTGGATAACCAATAACCAGGCGCATTAGTGCAGCAGCGGATTTGACAGCCCATACCGCTTCCAGTACATTGAAATCCGTCGGCACAGCCTGCAGCCGCACATACGGTTTTATGACATTGCGTCTCTCTCAAACCACTTCAAGAGGAGAAAGCATCATGCCCAAATCAGCCCAATCAGACCATCTGTTTACCGTTTTGTTCATACTTGCCAGCCTGTTGGTCTGGACATCGCCTGTCATGGCCAACCCGATGGGGCAGGCGGAATTTCAATTTGACCGGCCCGGTGGCGACTATCACAATTTCCAGGCCAACAGCTTCAGTCAATGCGCCACTTCCTGTGCAACTATTGCCCAGTGCCGGGCCTACACCTTCGTCAACGCGACTAAAATCTGCTGGCTTAAAGATGCCGTGCCCAAACGCGTCGCAAACAACTGCTGTGTCTCGGGCATAAAAATCATGGGCGCGCCGGAAATAAACGTTGACCGGCCGGGTGCGGATATCAGACCCGGCTTTGATGTCAGTATCTATTCTTCGGAATGCGAGGATGCCTGCAAAAACGATCCGCAATGCCGCGCCTATACCCTGGTCAAACCCGGCATTCAGGGCGAAAGCGCCAAGTGCTGGCTGAAAAACGCCAAGCCGGCAAAAGTACAGAATGCATGCTGTATTTCAGCCGTCAAACTGACAACGCCGCTCCGTACGCCATAGTAACAATGCAGCCGGAGTCCGTGCTTTAACGGTGCGGATTGGGTAATAATCGCGCTTTCACCGACAGAAGCAGAACTTCGCTGGATGGCGTAAACTTATCTAGGCTACTTGCCAAGGCGCTGTCATGCGGCATGAATTTCAAATTCGGTGGCTTTTGCTATGGGCCGCACAGTCTTGTTTTCCTTCTTCAGCTCAACAAACCCGTAATGCGCCATGGTTTTCAATGTTCTCGACAAATTGCCAGGTTGACGGCCAGCGGCATCCGCCAGCTCGGAAAGAGACCCGGGCTGCATTTCCGCAATCATTTTAAGCAACGCCCGATTACTGTCGCTCAGCACCTCAGCAACTGATTTCATCGATGGAAACCACACTTTCGGTTCATTCTTACCGGGCTTATACTCACCTTGCGCAATGGCCAGAATCCGGCTGCGGATTTTATCCTGGGGCATAATGCCTATAACAATTTTTTTCATCATTCACCTCATCAATGGCGTGCTACTTCCCTTTTATTATCCTATCCACTTCTGCAAAGAAATCTGTAATGAGCTGTTCCGCTGATTCGAAGACATACGGCGTACCCTGATCTACCGGATGAGTGTGCCTGTGATCATAGATAACGCTCCTGCCTTTATATCTCCCGCGCTTTCTTGTCACGATCGGATGCGCATTATCAAAGCCCATCACTCTTTTACCGTAACGGTCATGCAACGTCAGGCAATACTTGATACCGTGAGGACATTGCCTGGTTCGATGCCCAAGCCTTCCAGCTTCGATCTTCACCCAATAACCGTCTTCCTGTGCCAGGATTTCACCATCGAGATCGAGCAAATAATCCAGTCCAGCGTCTTTACTCATAAGCGCGACATTATCGCATGATTATCATCAGATGATAAGCGTATAATCCTTGACCGGCAAACCGGATGAAGCTCGCGAAAAAGCATCAATCTGTTGATCAACTTCTTGAAAGAAAACAGTCCTGTCTCTCCTGGTAAGCATCAAATGCAGCAATTATTTTTTCACCGATAAGAAACAGAGCATTCCTAAATTGCGCAAACTTATCCGGGTTATTGCTGCGATGGTTTAACACGCAACGCCTAATGTCTGAATTCAGCGGACACTCACTTGTAGGAAATCCGCAGAAATGAAAAATTCGGTGTCCTACTTTGGCCATTTCGATTCCTACGCCAGATATATCTTCAGTGAGTCACAGATAGCTTCGACTCTCTTAGCGTTCACTTCATAGAGGTTGAAATCCGACTGATGAACACTGTTCGAGAGGCCGATCAAATTTCTTGAAGCCTTTAACAATGCCTCCTTTGGTGGAAGTCTGAAAACAACCGCAGTTTTGTTGTATGACGGAATAAGAAAAAGATGAGCATGAAGTTGTGACGACAACTTCCGCAATAAATCGGAAATTTCGTCCATACGCTCTTTAGTTGCCACTCCTGGATTGGCTATCACATTTGCACGTTCAACTAACGTATGAGATATCTGGCCGATTGTTTTTCGCAGATCTTGCACAGGATCGAGAAATATCTTGACCACCAACTGCCCAAACACAAAAGTTAGGACACCTGATAAAACTGTAATGAAGACGGTGAAATCCATAAACTATGACGCCCAACAAGAATCACACATTCAAAATGCCACAATGAATAATGTCAAAAATCAAATCGAATCCGGCAATCTGCATGCTATCGTCTTCTATAGCATCAGAATAATATGATTCACATGTTTTATAAACAACGATTTAGCGCCCTGCCCGCGGCGGACCCGGCAAAATCATTCCGACTGAAACACCACATCAATCCCCGTCATTCGTACCGGCAATCTCTATGGCTATGACATACAATCGGTTTCTCGGGCCTCTGCCGCTGAGCCGTTCGCTGTAGTGCACTTTGACCAGCGCCGCCGCTTTCAGGTTTTTCACGGCGAATTCGTACAGGTCGAGGTCGTTCATGACGAAATGGCTGAATTTGTTTCCGCTGCCGCCGACCTGTATTGTCATGTAATACGTTCTGCTGATGCTTTTGTTGCGGACGGCGTTGGTGATTCTGCCGTATTCGACGCCGTGCGCCACTTCGAATTCAAACGTGCTGATACTGCCTTCAACCGCGGTTTCGTCGGGCAGATCATTTTCCTCGACAGGATAAATCGCGGTCATTTCGGCGATCGCCTGACAGGAAAGCATGGATGATCTGCGCGGCGTCTTGAATTCGACAACGACATTCCTGCCGATGTGTTCTTCAAGCATTTCAAACTCATCTTTGTCAAAACAGAACAGCCAGGGATTGTTGTCCAGACTGAGCGGAAAACCACCATAACTGATGAACGAACCGCTGTTGACGCCGAGCAGCAACTGACCGGCATACGCCTGATTGAACGCCCTGTTCAACTTGTTCTGCAGCCCGATCCGGCTCAACTGGCCTGCCGCATAACCCTGCGTATCCACCACCGGCGCTATCGGGATGAGCTGTCCATCCTGCACAAGCTGGGCGGTGGCGCCTCCCGGCAGCAAAGCGCCGCAGAGCATCTGGATCGTCAAAAGAAAAGCAGGGAAATTATTTTTTTTGCTGGCGGCTGTCATCATGGGCGCTCGTTTTTTCGGTGTGCTGTATCCGGAAGAAAGGACAATGCGGAGAATGGACGTATTTCCCGCGCAGCTGCATTATAGGCTTATCCAAAACAGTCCAAAGCGAAAATTATCACGTCGGTCAGGCCAGGTGATGACAGACAATGACCCGATGTACGGCGGCGCATTGATGCGCCGCCGTATGCCGGATATCACTCAACCTTCGAAAAACTTCCCGCCGCTGTTGATGCAGGTTTCCTCTATGGTTGTCGCATCCCAGTCATGCTTTTTTTCCGTACCGTAATAGTAGTGCTTATCAAAAACCAGACCGTCCGGATCCTTGTACCGCACGCAATAGCCGATGCGGTCTTCCTCCGGACAGCGCACGCCAACGGTGCAATGCCTGGTGATCAATTGCCTGTCCGTGGCGGACAGCGTATTCAGCCGGTATTCCTCGCAAATACCCTGGCGCTTGACACGCTCGCAAATGACGAACCCCTTCGGATCCTCCTTCGAACCTTCATCCGGACTGCTGTGCGCTATGCCTGTCTGTACGACAAACAGGGAAATTAAACCAATGATCAGCAAATAAGCCTTTGTCATGAACTGTTTCATTTTTACCATCTTCCACTTCTGTTCGTTTCAGGAATGTTTATCATAATCGATCGCCTGTGGAATCGCCGCCTTTAAATAGTAAATCATCGACCATAAAGTCAGAAACGCGGCTGCGTAAATCAGCCAGGTGCCAATTTCCTGCGCATTGAATCCTGCGACCAGATCGACCTGATACAGCAACAGGGGAATCGCGATCATCTGCGCCGTCGTCTTGATTTTACCCAGAAAGGAAACCGCGACGCTTTTTGATTTACCGATTTGCGCCATCCATTCGCGCAACGCGGAAACGGCGATCTCGCGGCCGATAATGATCAGCGCGATGGGCGCGCCAAGCCGATCCAGATAAACGAGCACAATCAGCGCGGCGGCAACCATGAGTTTATCCGCGACAGGATCGAGAAATGCGCCAAAGGCCGAGGTCTGATTCAATGCGCGCGCCAGATAACCATCGAGCCAGTCGGTTATCGCCGCACCCGCGAATATTACAGTCGCCGTCAGATTTTTCTGCATCGGCGTCAGCCAGCTGTCGGGCAGATAAAAAATACCGACGAACAGCGGTATGGCCAGAATTCTGAGCCATGTCAGTATATTGGGAAGGTTATAGAACATAGGATTCCATGCCGTTGCGGCATACTTATTTTCATCTTATTAATAAAATCATTTGCCGGATGCCCGCACAACCTGAAAAAGCTGCGGGTTACCTGCCGCGGATAACGGCTGCGCGGCCTTCCGGAGTATTTTGTTATTGTTGTCCATACCGGAAAACCGCAATCCATTATCAATTAAACGGCTGCATCATATCACTTGTACGTAAGTCCGCATCAAGCAAATAAAGCATGACCGGACATTCAGCAGGCGAAAAAACAGTCGCCGTCAGTGCAATTCCCGATAGATTTTCTCCGCCAGCTTCCGGCTGATGCCTTCGGTCTGCGCGAGTTCATCAATGCTTGCATTCCGCACGCCTTTCAGTCCGCCGAAGCGCCCCAGCAATCCCCGGCGGCGCTTGGCGCCGATACCACTGATATCCTCCAGCGTAGAAGTTGTGCGTGCCTTGTTGCGCCGGCTGCGATGCCCCTGGATCGCAAAGCGGTGCGCCTCGTCGCGGATCTGCTGAATCAGGTGCAGCGCCGCATGATCGTTGGGCAATTGCAGCGGCTTCTCCTGTCCGGGGAAAATCAATTGCTCAAGGCCTGGCTTGCGCGTTTCGCCTTTCGCGACGCCCATCAGACAGGCGTCACTGATGCCGAGCTCATTGAGCGCTTCCTGGGCGGCATTGACCTGTCCGCGGCCGCCATCGATCATGATCAGATCGGGCAGGCGGCCTTCACCCTGTACGGCTTTCTGATACCGGCGGCTCAGCGCGTCACGTATAGCCGCGTAATCATCGCCGGACGTAATGCCTTTGATGTTGAAACGGCGGTATTCAGCGTTGCGCATGACAAACTGATCGTATACCACGCAGGATGCGACCGTCGCCTCGCCCATGGTATGACTGATATCGAAACACTCGATACGCATCAGTCCGTTCATGTTCAGTACCTGCTGCAAAGCGGACAGCCGTTCCTCCTGACTGGCCTTGCGGCGCATCAGTTGTTGCAGCGCAAGCCGCGCATTTTCAGTGGCCATCTTCAACCACATGCGCCGCTCGCCAATGGGATTCTGGTTAATCACCACTTTATGGCCGGATTGTTCGGACAATAAATCCTCCAGCACTTCACGGTGTATTTCCCGGTCGACAATGATCTGGCTGGGCACGCCGCGGTTCAGGTAATGCTGCGCCAGAAACGCCTCGATGACCGATGACGGATTATAACCGTCGGCATTTTGCGGAAAAAAGCTTTTATCACCGAGATGACGGCCGCCTCTGACCATCGCCAGCGTCACGCAGACTCTGCCGTCTTCATCCCCGGCGCACGCGATGATATCCGCGTCCATCGCCTTGCCGCTGTCCATGAACTGCTTTTCCCTGATTTTGCGCAGCGCCTGCATCTGATCGCGCAAAACCGCCGCATGCTCGTACTCCATTTCGTCCGACGCCTGCTGCATCTTCTGCGCGATGCTGTCGATGACTTCGGATTGCTTGCCCTGCAAAAACAGGACTGCGCTCTGCACGTCCTCGCGGTACTCCATCTGCGAAATCAGGCTGACGCAAGGCCCGCTGCAACGTTTGATCTGATACAGCAGGCAGGGTCGCGTGCGATTCGCGAAAACGCTGTCTTCACAGGTGCGCAGGCGAAACACTTTCTGCAGCAACTGTATGCTCTCGCGCACCACCCCGGCATTGGGAAACGGACCGAAATATTGATGCGTTTTTTCCAACAGACCGCGATAAAACCCAAGCCGGGGATAACCGTGCCCGCTCAGAATAATATAGGGATAGGTTTTATCATCGCGGAACAGGATGTTGTAGCGCGGCTTGAGGCTTTTGATGAGGTTGTTTTCCAGCAGCAGCGCTTCCGCTTCCGAACGCGTCACCGTGGTTTCAACTCCGGTGACATGCGATACCATCAACTGCGTGCGCGGAGCCAGGCCGGTTTTCTGAAAATACGACGACACGCGCTTTTTGAGGTCGATCGCCTTGCCGACATAAATGACTTCGCTCTTTTCATTCAGCATCCGGTAAACACCGGGCTGCGAAGGCAGGTTCCTGCAAAAACCTTTTGCATCGAATACTGAAACCGGCTTGTCTTCACTGTTCGTTTGTGTCAAACCTTTTCCTGCTTGCCTCGTAATTGCCGATCCGTTCTTTTAGAAACGCCCTTTATTCTTTCCTGTCGAGTAATTCACCGCCGATTGCCCAGTTTTCGTGCGGCACTTCCTCAAACGTAATATAGGTATACGATTTTGATTTATTCGCCACACGGACAAATGTATCGGTAATCTCTTCGGCAATCTGCGCTTTTTGGTCGGTATTCAAAGCGCCCGCAACACGGATATGAATGTAAGGCATTCGGTTATTCTCCCTGAACAGTGTGATTGGATAAATCGGCGGCAATGCGCTCAAAAACCTGTTCGAACATCTCCGCCGTCAGTCGTCTGGTCTGTGTATTGTAGCGGCTGCAATGGTAGCTGTCATACAGTTTGAGCGCGCCAGAATGCCCGGTGACGTGATCCTGCAAGGTATACGCGGCACCATGCGCAAACGAATAGTCCTTCAGCCGCAGCCCGAGACTGCGCAGCACCGCCTGGTGCGCAATAGCACCCAGCGCCAGCAGCGCCCTGCCGCCCTGCTGCGCAAATTCCAGAATTTCCGTTTGCAGATAATGATTGCACCGGCGGATTTCATCGGGATTCGGTTTGTTCTGCGGCGGCAGGCACTTTACCGCATTGGTGATGCGACAATTGATCAGGCGCAGGTCATCGTGCCGCGACACCGATTCGGCGTGGCTGGCAAAACCGAAGCGATGCAGCGTCTGATACAGCAGAATGCCTGCGTAATCACCGGTAAACGGACGTCCGGTGCGGTTTGCGCCGTGCATGCCGGGCGCCAGTCCGACAATCAGCAACTGTGCGTCGCAATCGCCGAACGCACTCACCGGCCGCGCATGATAATCCGGATAGCGCGTCTTCACGGCATCCAGAAACACCGCCAGTCGTTCGCACTGACGACAATCCGTCGATTGCGGAGGGAAATTCGCTTTTGTAGTAGAATCTAAAGGCATGGCGCAAAAAATAGACAGTTTAAACGATTGCAGCGTGATTTTCAGTACTGACAACGCCACCGCCGGAACCATTGCCGGAAATTCGACGGGACGTGGATTTCCCGGCAATCACGCAGTGCGTACAATCCGTCAGAAATCCAGAAAGATGTTTCTTATCGTTCTGTGGGCGCTTTGCGCGAGCTTGCTTCTGTTCGGTAACACACCCATTTTAGCGGAATCCATTCTGATGCCCAGAAAACTCCAGCAAAACGGTTTTGTCACCCTGTCCGCGCCGCAATCGGTAGCAGCGTTTCTCGAAGAACATATCAGGCTGCCCGAAAAACCGTTTGCCAACGACATGGCGCAACGCGCCTTCCTGCGCCGGAACAAGCAGGACATTGAGGAGTTATTGACCACGCAGGGTTATTTTTCACCTGCCGTCACATTTGACAAAACAACCAAAGATGAAACCGAAATCCCGGTGATCAAGGTTGATCCGGGGCCGCTGACGCAGGTCGAGTCTGTACAGATCGAATTTCAGGGCGACATCACCGCCGATGACCGGAAACAGCAAAAAAAATTGCAGCGCTGGCGTAAAAACTGGCCGCTCAAATCCGGCGAACCATTCCGTTCCGCCGACTGGGAAAACGCCAAAGCCGCGCTGCTTGCCGATGTGACCTATGAAAAATACGCCGCCGCCCGCATCATCAAAAGCGAAGCGGTTGTCGATAAGGAAAATGCGACTGCCGCGCTGCATATTGTCATCGATTCCGGCCCTGCGTTTTACTTTGGCGAGCTTGAAATTACCGGACTGGAACGCTACGACACTGAAATGATCGAAAATTACCGGCCATTCCGCACCGGCGATCCATACAGTAAGGAGCTGATGCACCTGTTTCAAATCGCACTACAAAGCATTCCGCATTTCGGCAATGTATCCGTCAGCATTTCGCCGGACATAGCGAAACACGCCGCCGTGCCGGTCTATGTCAGTGTGACCGAAACCAAGGCGCAGCGCATCGCCATCGGTGGCGGTTACAGTTCCAATAACGGCGCGCGCGCGGAGCTGAATTTCAGCAACCACAACTTCCTGCATCGCGCATGGAATTTCAACACTCTGTTGCGCCTGGAACAAAAACGGCAGACATTTTTAACCGGCATCAATACGCTGCCCGACCAGAACAACATTTACTACGCCGCCAGCGCAAGCCTGCAAAGAACCGACATCAGGGATCTCGTCACAGTGCGCCAGCGCGTCGACGCCGCGCGCATTTATCAGACCCGCAACCTTCAGCGGCAATATGCACTGAGCTGGCAGCGCGAGGAAAAACGCCCTGACGGCGCAATCAATCAGACCAATGAAGCATTGGCGTTCGACTGGCGCTTCCGCTACAACGTTGTCGACGACCCGGTCAATATCCGGCGCGGCAACATTTCGGAAGTCCGCATCGGCGGTGGCTCCGAACTGGTTTTTTCCGATCAGGATTTCATCCGCACCTATGGCCGCCAGCAGAACTGGTGGCCGGTCGGTAAAAACGGCGTTATCTATCTGCGCGGCGAAGCCGGTTACACCTTTGCCGCCTCGCGGTTCGGCATTCCGCAGGAATATCTGTTCCGCGCCGGCGGCATCCAATCGGTGCGCGGCTACGACTTCCTCAGCCTGGGCGTGCGGGAAGGCAACGCCATTGTCGGCGGCCGCGCCATGGCGACCGGAACCATCGAATACACCCACTGGTTCATGCAGAATTGGGGCGCAGCCGCATTTGTCGATGCAGGCAGCGCAGCCGACAACATCAAGGATATGCATCTGTTCGTCGGTTATGGCATCGGCCCGCGCTGGCGCAGCCCGGCGGGCCCATTGGCGCTGGATCTGGCGCGGTCGCATGAGACCGGCACGCTGCGCGTACATTTTTCCATGGTGGTCAATTTCTGATGGCAACACCGAACGATCCCAATCAGCAAAATCCTGCTGCCAACAATCCACCGCAGCAGCGTCGATGGCGCATCGTGAAGGTTTTTTCAGGCATCATGCTGGCCGTGTTGATTGCACTTACCGGCGGCGGCTACTGGATGCTGAATACGCCATCCGGACTGCATTGGCTACTGACCGCGATTCAACGCGCCAGCAATGATGCGGTGCAATTCGATGCCGTCAGCGGCACCGCTGCGGCGCTGCACATCGGCAGGGTGAGTTTTGCCGATGAATCCACGCAGATCGCCATCGATCAATTTGAACTGCGCTGGTCGCCGCACCGGCTGCTGACCGGAAAACTGCTGATCCATACCTTCAATGCGCAGTCCATCGCCCTGCACAACGCGCCATCGGAAGAAAAAACCGTCATGCCCGAGGATTTATCCCTGCCGGTTGAGCTGACTGTCGAGCGTCTGCATATCGGCGCACTGCATGTCTATACCCTCGACGGCGAGCCGGTTGAAGCCTGGCAACCCGATTTCTCCCTGACCGATGTATCGCTGCGTCTGGATAGCCATGCGCGGCAACATGCAATCAGCCGTCTCGCATTGAATTCCGGATTCGGTGTTCTGCAGGCCGCAGGATATATTGAAACCGCCCCGCCGTTCCGGCTGCGCGCCATGCTGCGGCATGATGCGCCGGAAAAATGGGGCGTCACGCAGACTGCTGTTACCGGAACACTGGAGCAACTGAATCTTAAGCTGCAACACCAGCTTCAACCGGGCAACACACCCATACAGGGATACATCGACGCACAACTGCGTCCGTTCGCGCCGGAACCGGTGGAAATGGTGACCGCGCTTAAAGCCGCTGTTACCGGTTTCAATCCGGCGGCTTTATTCCCGGACACGCCGCAGGCCAGTATTTCGATACACACCGATCTTCGCTTGAATGCGGAAAACCGGCTCAAAGGCAAACTGACGCTGATCAACCCGGCAAACGCTCCGCTCGATCAGGACAGACTACCGCTAGCCGCTTTCCGCACAGCGGTTCTGCTGGATGCAAAAACACTGAAACTGGACAGGCTTGAAATCCGGCTGACAGAAAATGCACGCATCTCGGGCAATGCCGCATGGCATTTCAGTGAAGAATACGGGCTGGCTGCGCTGGATATTGGCAATCTGAATCCCGCCGCCATTGATACGACAATGCAGGCCGCCGGAATAAACGGCACACTCCGCTTGACCGGCGATGCGGATCAGCAGCGCATCGAAGCCCGCTTGCGCGATCAATCGCTGAAGCTGTCGAAATCATTGAAACTCGATCTGGCCGCCGTGCACAGCGTCAACCGGGTTGTGCTGGAACATGTTAATCTGAGCCGCGGCCAATCCAGCCTGACCGGCATGGGTGAATTGAACCTGCCCGATGCGGCGGCAACCGGCGAAGCCCTGCCGTTCCGTTTCACCGGCCAGCTTAAACAATTCAATATCGCCGATTTCATCCAGGGGTATGAATCCCGCTTGAACATGAAACTGGCCCTGGCCGGAAACTGGTCTCCCGAACTGACCGGCATGCTCGACTACCGGTTCGAGGAAAGCCGCTTCAGCCGTCAGCCTGTCGGCGGCAAAGGCCGGATCGAGTTCACGCAGCTGCCATCCTCCGCCATCGCTATCGTCAGCGCCGCCGACCTTCAAATCGGATCAAACCGGATTCAGGCGCACGGCAAATACGGCAGGCCCGGCGATGCGCTGACCCTGCAAATCACCGCACCCGCGCTGGACCAAGCCGGATTCGGCGTATCCGGTGCGCTCAAAGCGCAAATCGAGCTGCGCGGCGTCATCGACAAGCCTGCGATTGACTTTGACATCAGCGCCGAACAACTGGCGCTGCCGGGCGAGCAGTCTATCGGCCATCTGGCGGCGTACGGCAAGCTGCATCCCGACGCGCTGGCGCTGGCGCTCTCGGCAGATCAGATTCGTTCCGCAGACAAAACGCTGCTTGAACAGCTCCATCTCAAAATGGATGGCCAGACATCACAACACACGATACTGGCCGATCTGCGCATTGACCGGGAACAGTCCGTTACGCTGCGAGCCGATGGCGGTTTGTCCGGACATGACCAACAGAAAACCACGCCGCGTTGGAAAGGCGCGATCACGCACCTGGCCGTCAGCGGGCAACTGCCTGTACAACTGCAAACACACGCCGCATTGACACTCGCCAGCGACAAAATAACGCTCGACAACGCGCGGTTTTCCGTTGCGGACGGCGAGGCCAGCATTGACAGCGCACTCTGGTCGCCACAAAACTGGCAAAGCCGTGGCCGTTTTTCCGGCATCGCAGTTCATCCAGGCAGCGATCTGATTGCCAAAGAAGACATTCTGCGACTGCGCGGGCAATGGGACATTCAGGCGCAGGGACAACTCGCCGGCGAAATTGAAGTGACGCGGGAACAGGGCGACTGGTTCCTGCCCGGAGAACTGCCACACGCCATCGGCCTGCAAAACCTGCGCCTGCATGCCAGCGCGGACAATGGCCAGCTGACCGGCCGGCTTGATCTGGCGAGTGAACATCTCGGCCAGGCAACCGCCAGAATCACGCTGCCCATAACCGCTTCCGCCGGCAACGATTTTTTCCCGCCGCACACTGCGCTCAACGGCGCGTTAAGCCTGAAGTTCGCCGATTTGTCCTGGCTGGATAACCTGGCCGACAGCGCAATACACGCCGGTGGCGCGGTTGAAGCGGAAGCTGCCATTTCCGGTACACTCGAAAATCCGGCATTACAGGGCCGTATTACGGGAAAAGAGCTGGCTTTTGCGCTGCCCGATGAAGGACTGAATCTCGGCCAGGGCCAACTGGCGGCGCGATTTGATCAATCGGCGCTGCATATTGAACAACTCCGCTTTGTCTCGCCGTATGAAGCACCGCCCAAAGATCGCCTGCTGAGAAAACTGAAACTTGAGGAAAAACCGGGCTCTCTCGAAATCACCGGCGCGCTCGGATTTGTCGACAATGCGTATCAACTCAACGTGACGCTTGACCAGGTTTATCTCGTGCATCCGCCGCATTACTGGATTGCCGCTTCCGGCAACAGCACCGCGACCATGTCCGGCAATGTACTCGACATCAAAGGCGAGATCACCGCTGACGCCGGCCTCATCACGCAACCACCGGCAACCCGGCCACAACTCGCCGACGACATTGTCATAGCGAATGACAAAATGGAATCATCCGGCGATCCGGCAACCGATACGCGCACACCGATTGTCAACCTGAGCGCAACGCTTAATCTCGGCAAACAGTTCTTCCTGCGCGTCGCCGGGCTCGAAGGTCAACTCGACGGCAGCCTGCGGTTACAGAATGATGAAAAAGGTCTGGGCGCAATCGGCTCCATCACGACAAAAAACACCAGCTACAAGGCCTATGGTCAGAACCTCACGGTGGAACGCGGCATCGTCAATTTTTACGGCCCGCTCGACGATCCGGGGCTCAATGTACGGGCAATTCGCAAAGGACTTGAAGTCGAAGCCGGCGTGGAAGTCGCCGGTACCGTCCGACACCCCCAGATTAAACTGGTGTCGTCGCCGAATGTGTCCGACACCGAGAAACTGTCATGGATCGCACTGGGCCGCGCGCCCGATGTCAGCGGACTGGACACATCCCTGCTGGTCACTGCCGCCAATTCCATTCTCGGCGGACAATCCGGCTTCGGCGTAACCGATCAGATCAGGGACTTGTTCGGCTTCGACGAATTTTCTTTCCGTCAGGGCAGCACCGCAGGCAGTACGCAGGCCACCGGCCAGACCGCGACGCAAATCAGTCCATTCACCAATCCCTATGCGTTTGCAGGCAGCACGCTGGGTGGACAGATCGGCACCATCGGCAAACGTATTTCCTCACGTGCCTATCTGAGTTACGAACGCGGAATCACCGCAGCCACCGCGGGCATCACCAAACTGACCTACACCCTGACGCCCAGCATCACTGTCGTCACCCAGGCCGGCGAGGACAGCGCGGTGGATCTGTTTTATACCTTCCGGTTTGACTGACAGGCTACTGATACATAAGCGAAGCGCATTACACCATTTGCGGTTCATATATTGACGCATTGGCTATGCAAAGCTGCGCTTTGCTGGTGGATGACGTTGCACTGATCCGCCCTACTCGCTCGGCCAGCAAACGATTCAGATCGCGGTTCGTTAGATGCCAATAATTTCATTTAACCCTTCGACAAGCTGAACCAGCTCCTCGGGCGATGCTCTCCCGAGCTTCTTGCCGATCCGTTCAACGGATAAAGTGCGTATCTGACTAATCTTAGCCCACGAACGCTTAGGCAAATTTTCTGAATGCAGCTCCAGGGTCAGCGGAAAACCGGCTCGCTGAGGCTGACTGGTAATAGCCATAGCGATAACCGTGCCGGAGCGTTCGTTAAAGATATCGTGGCTGAGAATAACCACCGGTCGCAGACCGGCCTGCTCATGGCCGCGGATAGGATCAAGATCGGCCCAGCGGATATCGCCTCTTAATATTCGGGCCACTCATCCAACTCCCGAGAAAACCCCTCTTCAGCCAGTGCCTTCTCAAAGGCTGGGTGGAGTTTGGCGCACTCCCGTGCAAGCCGTCCGTGTTCAAGGCGCTCAATCTTCTCCTCCACTGCTGCTTCAATAGCCTGACTGCGGCTGGAGAAAACTTGCTCGGCCACCAATTTATCAATGCGCGCCAGAATGGGTTCATCAATCGTGATCGCAATTTTCGCTTTACGCATGCAGCATCTCCAAGTATGAGGTATTATCATACTACGCCCGAAAGTACAAAAGACAAGGCGCAGAAAAATTTAATGATTAAGCTCATCTGTGGCATGGAATCTTACTTCGCCAACCGTTTCAAGATCAGATACATTCCCCAGTGCAGCCACTGGATGCAACAGGAGCAGCCCGATCTGGCGAGTCGGTACATGTGACTGAATTTTTGATGGATGCCGCAGGTAAAAAGTCAGGTGTAATAACCAATAGGCATTACACCATGGCGACATCTGAGCGGTGCAATGCCCTTCGGTTATGCACCCTACTTTGCTAAACTCGACTTCAGCGGTGCGACTTTTTGTGTCTGATGGAAGCCGTTATTGGAATTTCCTATTGATTGCCAGCAACATCGTACTCAGCAGGTGGTTCATGCACTGATGGGTAGCGATCCATCCAAGAAAGATTCTTTCCGATAACAAGTTCCTCCATTGTCGCATGGTGCGTGTTCTTCATAGGAATGAGACGCATCTGGAAGCCATACTTTCTTGCCATCGCCTTAACTTCTTCTGCATTATCGTAAGTCATCAAGAAATCACCCTTTACTGATTGACATAAAGCGAATAAGCGCTCGTGGTCTAAACTAAAATGGCGATAAAGACGTTTGCCTGCCTTCTTCCCACCTGCTGTATAAGGTGGATCGATGAAAAATACTACGTCATTGCGTTGCAAATACTCCTGCATGACACTCAGACCGTCCTCTTGGCGAAAAGTCATTCTATCAGCGATGAATTTTAAGTTTTCGAATCGCTTAGCAATTGTGGTTGGGTACCATCGAGACAGAATCCCTCTTCCATTCTCCCCGTGTTTTAAGAAGCCTGATCCATCAGCCAAAATACCGCCGTGAAACGTTCGATTTTTTAGAATAGTTTGAAATGCTTTTTCTTTAACACTAACGTTATTCTTCGATATTTCCTGTATAACTGATTCTTTTGTAAGGTCAAAATTAAGGATTCTTTTCGCAAGCCATGCCGCATGCCCATCAACCACAGATTGCCACACTGCGGCGACATCTTCATCTATCTCAACCATGACGACACGCGAGACTAATTCTTCAAACAAAGCTGTGATGCTAATGATGCCTCCACCGGCAAATGGTTCGATCAAGATTTCGGGCTTAGGATATTGATTTTCAATCCAATCTCGGAATGTTGGAACAAACCATGTTTTTCCTCCCGGGTATCGGAATGGACTTCTTTGCGGTACGGATGCGACGTTAACCGGTTTAAGAGCTTCGGTATCACACAATTCAGGGAACAGTGATGTTTGTCTGAATGCCTTCATATATCAGAATGGTTTTTCAATTATTTGATTGTTGGGCGGCGTTTCCAGCCGCTCGTCAAGCTTCTCTTGAAGCAACTTTATAAAATCGTCCATGTTTCCTGGCGTGGAAGTAGTTATAGATATGAGTGCTGGCTCAAACTCCGTAAAAACTTCATCGGTTTTTGTTAACTTGAACCTTTCTTGTCCTTCTTCTTTCACCAATTGGAGATCATATATAAGCCAAGAAATATCGGCTTTCGACTTACTGACTGTTTTCAAAGACGGAAGTGTTTCAAAAAAACTCTTATTTAGTGCAACAGCTGTTTTCTTGTGCCAAGAATGAAGAATACCACCTTTATATAGAAGTTGAGGAGCTAAACGTTTTCGAGAAGATGACAGGTAATCCGGTCGTGGGTAATTTGGTTGATTTGACCAATCCATTTGTGCGTGTGCCTTAGGGTTTTTCATGTAGTATTCAAAAGGATCACGAACATTGCCAGAAATGTAAACAGCTTGTATTTCAAGAGCGCCAAAGTCGAATATTTTTCCTTTGTCGTCGTATGCAACAAGTACAACGTCAATATTCCCAGCAGACTTTCCGTTAGCGTCGTTCAGACGAACCTCAGTGAGCGAACTCCACGCCGTGCCATCACCGAAGAAAAAAGATGCTGCATCATCGGTGATAAGCCAATCTTCCCTAAACCTGATAGGGCAGGTTATCGCTGGTACGCTATCGTGAAATACACTACATACACCGAGTGGATTTTTTGCTTTATCTTTTGTGCAATTAGGAACCTTGTTGTTGAATGGGCATAAGCGTCCCGACCGGTATCGATTAGCTTTAGGCGATTGATCATTAACGGGATGCCCAAACACCTCGGCGAGTGGTTGTATGATTTTCGTCATTCGTTTTTGCCTTTTCTGTTTATCATTAGTCCCATCGCAATATACACGACACTTTGTCCAGCAATCATCCTTGCAATGTCATGGAGCCCAAGCATTATCGGATGTGAATATCAGATTACCCGCTTTGCTTGACCGCCATCCACCCGCAATACAGAAAATCAATGCGTTTCGTTATCATGTTCAATCATACGGTAGTGTTATTTCGCGCATTACAGTATGTCGTATCCTCCAGGTGACGATTGTAGATGGTCAGAATCCGGGTGCCGTCGTTCGGTTTGATGCGGCCTGCATTGACCTGCTGGCGGACAAATTCCGACATGCGGCGGTCGAGGTCATTCGGGAAATACTGCACCTGGCTGAGCATTTCCTTGACGCTGACGCCTTTCAGCAGTTCCTCTATCCAAAACCCGCCTTCCTCCTCCGTTCTGGCGTAAATATGCACTTCATCGACGCGGCCGAACAGGTTATGCGCATCGCCGAGAATTTCCTGATAAGCGCCGACGAGAAATATGCCGAGATAATAGGGTTCGCTGGCGCAGAAATCATGCAGCGGCAGGTAATTCACCGTGCCGGATGACGTAATATACTGACTGACCTTGCCGTCCGAATCGCAGGTCAGATCGACCAGTTGCCCTCTGCGCTCGGGTTTTTCCAGCAATCGGTGCAGCGGCATGACGGGAAAAGTCTGACCGATCGCCCAGTGATCGATAATCGAATGAAACACTGAAAAATTACCCAGATAGAGATCGGTGAGCTGTTTCTCCAGCTCCAGTTGTTCCGCAGGCACCGGACTCAGCTCAGCCGCCGTCAGCTTGCGCAGCGCAATACGGCAAATGCTCCAGTATATCGTCTCCAGTTGCGCCGCATGTTCTACCGGCAGGTAACCCAGCCGCGCCATCTGCTCGCCTTCCGCGTGGATTTCCAGCGCATCGTGATAGCACTCCAGCACGGTGGCGACATGCTCGGTCAGTTCCACTTCACGGTGCACTGCATTCATCCGCGTCACAACGGCAGGCGCATCGTCAGGAACCGGCGTCGGTGACGTACTGTCGGGTTTGTGCACACCCAGCACGGGAACGACCAGCAAAGAGTGATGCGCGGTTAGCGCCCGTCCGCTCTCCGACAGCAGATCGGGAACAGGTATGCCGCGTTCATCACAGATTTCCTTGACGCTGTAGACGATGACATTGGCATACTCTTTCAAGCCGTAGTTGATGAAACTGTCCGGATCGCTGTAGTCCGCGCCGTAATTGACGCCCAGCCCACCGCCGACATCCAGGTACCTGATCCGCAATCCCCGCAGGGTCAGATCGGCGTAGATCTGCGTAATTTCCTTGACCGCGCTGCGCAGCACCTGAATGTCGGATATCTGGCTGCCCAGATGAAAATGCAGCAATTCCAGCTGTTCTGTCATTGCATCGCGCTCGAGCTGATGCACCAGCATGACCATTTCAGGCAGGGTCAGGCCGAATTTGGAGCGCGCGCCGCCCGACTCGGACCAGTGTCCCGATCCTCTGGTGCCAAGTTTCAGGCGCACACCCATGCGTGGCCGCAAAGACCGCGCTTTGGCCAGTGCCATCAACTGTTCGAATTCGGAATATTTCTCGATAATCGGCACCACCTGCTGCCCCAGCTGCTGCGCATTGAGCATCAGGCTCAGCATGACATCGTCCTTGACGCCATTGCAAAGCAGCAAAGTCTTGTCACCCACCAGCGGCAGTGTCGCCAGCAGCTCCGCCTTCGAGCCGCATTCCAGTCCGATGTTGAACGCCTGGCCTGCATCCAGGATTTCAGTCACCACTTCATGCAATTGATTGACCTTGACCGGATAGACGCTGCGGTAAGTTCCCGCATAACCGCATTCCTGTATGGTGTCCTGGAATTTCAGATTCAGGCGGTGCACGCGCGCGCTGATGATATCCTGGAAACGAATCAGCATGGGCAGGGAAACACCTTCGGCCCGGGCCGCGCGAATGACATCCGTGACATCGATCTGCAACGTCGGGTCGGCGGTAGGACAGACCGCAACGTGCCCCTGCTCATTCACGGAATAAAAACCATCCGACCAGTTATCCATGGCATACAGTGCCTGAGCGTCGGCATTACTCCACTCGGGTTTCAGGGTATCGTCACGCATCGTCGGCTACTTTTTCACGTCTGATTGTGCGGCTTTCCGCAAAAAGGCATAGCAATTCAATCGCTATCTGCGCCGCCGCCAGCGCGGTAATTTCAGCATGATCGTATGCGGGCGCAACTTCGACCACATCCATGCCGATCAGATTAATGCCGCGCAGCTCACGAATAATATTCAAAGCCTGAAAAGTGGACAGCCCGCCGGGCACCGGCGTGCCTGTGCCCGGCGCAAAAGCCGGATCGAGGCAATCAATGTCAAAAGTAATATAAACCGGTGTATCTTTGACGCGCTCACGTATCTGCGCAGCGATTGCACCGCCTGTCATCTGATGGACATCGGCTGCGGAAATGATATTGAAACCCAGCGTATCCTCATTGACAGTCCGGATGCCGATTTGCGTGGATGTTGCAGGATTGACGATATTTTCATGCGCCGCATGGTAAAACATGGTGCCGTGATTGATATCTTTGCCGGACGGCAGCCAGGTATCGGTATGGGCATCGAAATGAATCAGACTGATCGTGCCGAAAGCAACCGCATGCGCCCGCAGGCTGGGGTAAGCGATGAAATGATCACCGCCCAGCAACAAAGATGCCGCGCCCGAATCAATGATATGCGCGACATGCTGCTCGATATGCGAAACATCCTGCAGGTGATCGTTGACAGGCGCACAGTCGCCATAATCGACCACGCGCAGCGCAGCGAGTGGATCAACGCGCCACGGCCAGGGGCGTTCCCATGCCAGCGAAAGCGATGCATTGCGTATCGCACGCGGCCCCAGCCGCGCACCCGGACGGTTGGTTGTGGCAATATCCAGAGGAACACCTGAAACAGCCACATCGACACCAGCCAGATCGGTCTGGTAAGGCGCACGAAAAAAACTCGCCGCCCCCCCGAAACTCAACGTATGCGACATCCCCTGCCCCGGCTCTCCCCGGAATCCGTTATCCCAACTGCTCATAAAAATCCTCCCGCATGACTGATCAACATTCCCCAATCATAATGATTGACAGCCATTTGTAAACTGTAATTTACAGAAACTGACATGATTCAATAGACTAAAAGGACTACTTTGAGGGGTTAGCAGCAATGATCGGCATGTTACATGACTGGTATCCACAATCTGTATAGCCTTGATAGCCCGTAAGGAACTCAGGCAAAAAATATATTGATACCTGCCGAGAAACCCAAACCAAGTTACTGAGGTTGTATCGAAGCCCTGACGTTCGCGTTCACTATCAGGACAACTTCTCCAGCAATGCGATAAGCCACAAAAGCGAAAAACCCAACGGAAGTACGAACGGAGCAACACGAACAAGGCCGTGAATACGCGACCCGACAACCTCTCCACGTTCGTTCGTCCGATTGACCACCATGGTACGCTCATACGCCTGAAGTGCGATCGCCTCCGCACTTGTGAGTTCGAACTTCTCCTTGATACGGCTGACCAGAACCACCTGTTCCCTGATGTAGACATCCTGCGCCCATGTGGCGGCGTAGATGGACGCAAGGATTACCGCGGACAATACCAAAGCGGCAATTGGGAGCGCCACATGGAAGAATACGGGCCAGCCGAAGTTCGCGTTCCATGACATCGCATAGGCTGTGAGTAAGAAAGCCTGCGACGTTACATACCAGCTCACTCTGCTTGCGATGAGCGTATGTTCCGCCTGGATGCTCTCCTGGATAATACGAAGCGCCTGCTCAAGCGTAAGGGAGTTAGTGTTCATTGATCAACGATCCTCATGTGGCGACTAATGCCTGAGTTAAGCCGCGGCCGTGAGCGACGTCGGATTGAATGAGTTGTCAGCGCGCGCAATCATCTTCCATCACCATATTCCATTCGCCATTTTTTTGCGTCGAACCAACCCAGTACGCTTCGAGTATCTCATAGGTTCTACGCCCGAGCGCCACCTCGCGATCCTTGCCGTCGAAGCCTGATGCGGAGATATCCATGCTTTCGTCCCCATAGCCGAACATCCAGCCGCCAAGGGCAAAGCCGCCGGTCGGGTCTTCTTCCGCTCCACCGGGTGCCTGCATAATGCCATCAAGCGACGTAAACGTAGATACGATGAGTTTTCTCATGAAAACATTCCTGCCTTGAGGTGAGTCCTGGTCAAGCATGTTAATAGCGAGCACCGCAGCCTACTCATACTACATAAGAAATGACGCAACATATAGCGTCAGACATGAAATTCCGCACGAAGAACCACGTACTATCCGCCTTATTTATGCTTATCAATATTCCTTGTCCCCACTTTCCTGCAAGCAAAAAAATTATAATTGACTATGTTATATCGACAAACAACCATGACGCACACACCGTGAACGAAAGTTGCGTCAATGCGAATATTAAAGGATAATAGCGCGTTTTTGATTTGTGCTTTTAGTCATACTGTAACTGAGGATAACAATGAAAGCAGATACACATCCTGATTATCAGGAAATCACTGTCACATGCAGCTGCGGCAATTCATTTCAAACACGTTCAACGCTGAATAAGCCCTTGAATATTGAAGTCTGTTCCATGTGCCACCCTTTTTATACCGGAAAGCAGAAGATTGTAGACACCGCAGGTCGGGTCGAAAAATTCCGCCAGAAATACGGCAGTCCATTTTCAAAACGAACCGGCACCAGCGCGAACCCCTAGAACTCCACAACCCGCATTATCTGCAGCCGCCAGCGCTCGAATCAGAAACAATCAGGAATTTCTCAGTTACCGGACTGATTCGAGCATGCAGAACGCATTACCTGCGCAGTTCCAATGCATCCAGATTTAATCTTGAAGTTTTGCTGGTCTGCGATGACCTGACGAGAATGTTTTAACTCCGCCAAAACTAATAATGCACCGCCAGCCAGTAGGTTTCCGAATCGGTCCAGCTGACCTTATGTTTTTGATGCGGCGGGATATGCAGGTAGTCACCCTCTTCAAGGCAGACTGTCGTGCTGTCTGAAAAAGTAATCACTGCACTGCCTTTGAGCAGCAACACCCACTCACTCCGGCTCTGATCGTACCAGCCGCTTTCCGGCGAACAATGCCCGCAGGATACAATTCTTTCAATTTTAAACGCACCACTTTCAATCAGCGTTTCGAAGAATTCTTTATCGCGATTACCGGAAACAGGCGAATAAATATTTCCCGGCTTCATGGCGCTTTTTTATCCGTCACCTGACTGCGACAGGCGTCCGGAAAAAACGCTGAAGCCTCGTCAGCTGATTCATGCTGACGAGGCTTCAATGCATCGCGCCGATTTCCAGTCACTTAATGATTCTTGACAAAATCGACCAGTCGCTGGTAAGTAAACAGATAATCCTGCGCGACCAATGGCGTATGGCATTGCACGCAATTCAGTTCATTGCTTTTTTCCGAGCCATCGGGATTATACAAAGCAAACCCCCAGTTTCCAGTACGATCATCCGCCGAGAAAGCCTCATCCCAGTCAGCGCGGTTCTCCATCACGGCAACCCCGGCAAGTGAATCGATTTCAAAAAGCCCGTCACTGCCTTTCACCGGCTTGCCATCTTCTCCCGTCCTGGTGGCATAAATTTCCATGACCACCACAGATCCGGAGGCCGCCTTCTGCTCCGCCTTGTAGCTGGCTATTGCTGCGTCATTCGCATACAACTTGGCCACCTGCGTCTGATTCGCGCGATTCGCTGTGGAATAAAGGGTAAACGTGTTTTCGTAGCCCTCCGGAAATTTGACATGTTCCGGATTCCCACCACTTTGTGCATTCAATGGCGCAATGGCCAGCATTATTGTCGCTATTTTTAACAAACCTTTCATCATTACTCCTTATCTATAGTCAGTTGTAAAGTCTTTGAAATATGCGTATTGAAAGTCATGCACGATCTAATATCTCAGTTATTACCCATATTGCCAATGTCGATCACCAGCCGCACGGACAAATAAACCACCATTAGAGCGACAAAAAAATGGAACAGGTACAGCAAGGGCTTTTCTCTGGCCGCGTCAAGCCATGTTCTAAGCTTTCCCTCACGTTTAAGACGCTCATATTCGGTTCGCATGCGCACCGTTCTCGCTTGCTGGTATTCATCAAGCAATGAACGCGCCCGATCGTAATCATCCGCATCCCTTAACCAGATGGCCGGCATGGATACACCCCAGTTGCCTGCCGAAGTTTCGTAAAAATCAATATGATTATCCGTTAAGAGCTTACGGACGTCGTCGGCCTCGTCGTCCGGGACGCCACTGAGCCTGAACAGTATTTTCGATTGGGACATTGATCTGCCTGCTATTAAAACCGTTTTCACCAAACAGAGATTTTCTGTCCGTTTGATGCTATCTTTGCAGTCATCCGATTGTCAAGCAGATGTCCGAAATATATTCAAAATCAATTCAGGAAATGAAAAAAACAATCTTAATTACAGGCTGTTCAAGTGGGATTGGCTTGTGTGTGGCGAAAGCACTGAAGGCCAGAGGCTATCGCGTTTTTGCCACTGCCCGCAGACATGACAGCGTCAGCGCGCTACTGGCCGAGGGGCTGGAAAGCTTCCGCCTAGATCTCATGGACTCAAATTCGATTCATTTCGCGTTTGAAGAAGTCATGCGGCGAACCAGCGGCGAATTATACGCCTTGTTTAATAATGGCGCTTACGGACTGCCGGGCGCAATTGAAGATCTCAGTCGAGAAGCATTGCGCGACCAGTTCGAAACCAATGTTCTGGGTTGGCAGGAACTTACCAATCTGGCCATTCCCGTCATGCGGAAACAGAATTACGGACGCATTATCCAGAACAGCTCGGTACTCGGTTTCGTATCCTTACCGTTTCGCGGTGCGTACAATGCCACAAAATATGCCATTGAAGGACTGAGCGATACCATGCGGCTTGAACTCAGAGGCACCGATATCCGCGTCTGCCTGATCGAGCCCGGCCCGATCGCCAGCAAATTCCGGCAAAACGCGCTTGCCATGCTGAATAAATATGTAGATATTGAGAATAGCATCCATCGCGAGCGTTACCAGAAAGTTTTGCAGCGCCTGAACAAAGAAGGCCCGGCAGTGCCTTTCACCCTTCCGCCAGAAGCCGTTCTCAAGCGCGTCATCCACGCGCTTGAAGCAGAAAGACCGCAGCCGCGGTATTACGTTACTTTTCCAACCTACCTGTTCGGTGTTCTCAAGCGCATACTCAGTACCCGCGCGCTTGACAGATTGCTGGCCAAAACCGGTGACAAGGACTGATTTATTACAGTTCAAAAAAAAGCACCTCACCGTAACAGTGAGGTGCAATGGCTTCGTCACGAACTAATATGCCCTATGAACTACGCACAAACAAACAACAAGGAAAAAACACTACTCAACAACCTTAATTACACGAAATTACACTTAATTTAGAAACCAATACCCATATACCCACCAACCGTCATACCGTCCACTTTAACACCGTCCGACTTGCCTGCTGTCAGCTGATAACGACCATCGATACCGATAAAGAAGTCCTTCCAGATGTTGTAGTCGATACCTGCGCCGAACATTACGCCGGGCACCAGGTACGTAATGGATTCGGTTGTCGGGCTGACAACATGCATCGCAAGGCCCATTGGAATGACCCATGGCCTGATTTTTGATCCTTCCATGAATTTGATCTTAGGCGCGGCCGTCAAAGTAAACTGGCTCACCGTCACCGAACGTGGATTAAGTGCACCACCTGCCAGGATCGTCGGATTGTTAGCCAATGCGTTACCTAGCACTCGGTCGGAGAAATTCTTGTACTCGAACATCAGTTCAGCATATACCTGCGCGCCTGGCATCATCCCCCAAGCATCCCGGGTCAAGCTCCAATCAAAACCCGCACCCACGTACCAACCGTCCTTGTCGGCCTGATCCTGTGCGCCGACTGGCGCAACGTCGCTGCGAATACTGGAGCCATCACGCCTTTCCATGGCATGCGTAAAACCGCCGCGGAAGAACAGCATGCGGTTTTTACGCTCCACCCGTTCCGCAACCAGATCAATCGACTCTGTTGCCGCTGTTGCCTGCGCTTTGGCCTGAATCGCCGTATCCCGCGCCTGAATGGCGGTATCCTGCGCTTGAATGGCGCGCTCCGCTTCGGCTCTTGAATCGGCTTTAACCTGCTGCAACTCACCCTGCACCGCCCTTAACATATTTTCCAGCTCCTGGACTTTTCTTTCCAGAGCCCGCGCTCTGTCATGCGCTGCCGCCTGTGGCGCGTACAGCATCACACTCGCAATGAGCAGGGCGGTTAAAACAGGACTGTACCGCTGAACTAAATTAAACATGTATCCTCCTTCAGTTATTATTTTTGTTTCACAATCACCAATGAAATCTTTTTTATCATCGCTAAAAACTCGGATTCATGGCTAAATTCAATATAATCATCTATTCTGATTTTTAATCTTTTTTGTTTTATTACCTAGTTTTGGATAATAGGGAAAATCGATGTCGTCAATCTTGATCTTTATCAAGCTAATGCCAATTAATGGTTGGTGCCATGATTTCAATACTTAACGCAAACTCACCCTTTCCACCGCTAGAGAATGCGCTGGCATCGCCTAACGGATTACTGGCGGCTGGCGGTGATTTATCGGTCTCGCGCCTGTTGAGCGCTTATCGCAATGGGATATTCCCCTGGTTTAATGAAGACGAACCGATTTTGTGGTGGAGTCCCGATCCACGCATGGTTCTTTTTCTCGATGAATTAAAAATTTCCCGTTCTCTGGCCAAACTGATCCGGAAAAATAATTACACGATACAAACCGATGCACACTTTGTTGAAGTTATTCAGGCTTGCGCAGCGCCGCGCAAAGATCAGCAAGGCACCTGGATTCACCCGGAAATGATCGACGCCTATAGCGAGCTGCACCAGCTGGGTCTGGCGCATTCCGTGGAAACCTGGGTTGACGGCGAGTTGGCCGGAGGACTCTACGGCATTGCACTGGGTAAAATTTTTTTTGGCGAGTCTATGTTTTCCCGTTCGCCCGATGCTTCTAAAATTGCATTTGCATATCTGGTGAGACAACTGTCAAAATGGGATTTTGCAGTGATTGATTGTCAAGTCAGAACGGCGCACCTGGCTTCGCTGGGCGCGCGCGAAATTCCCAGAACAGTTTTTCGTCAACTGTTGGAGCGACATATTCAGGATGTGACATATGGCGAAAAATGGAATTTCGGCAACTCAACCGGATAGCTATGAAAACACTTAAATATCATACAACGCACCCATATCCCTGCGGTTATCTGCCGGACAGGATGGCGCGTTCCGAAGTCGTTGCATCAGAACATACCGTCGACACCGAGACATACGCGGAACTGATGCACCATGGATATCGCCGCAGCGGCCGGTTTGTTTACCGGCCACAATGCGAACAATGCCGCGCCTGTCTGTCGGTACGCATCAGCGTTGACGCATTTGATCCCAACCGCGCGCAGCGCAGATGCTGGAATAAACACCAGCATTTGACGGCCCGTCAAAACAAACTGCATTTTGACCGTAAACATTTCGAACTCTATCAACGCTATCAAGCCAGACGTCATACTGACGACGGCATGGCGCAAGACAACCACGGGCAATATCAGAATTTTTTGCTGCAAAGCCACATCAATACCAGCCTGATCACTTTTCATGAACAGGAAGATCTGCGTATGGTCAGCATCATCGATCTATTGCCGACAGGAATTTCTTCTGTCTACACCTTCTACGATCCGGATATCGGTCAGGCCAGTTTCGGCACCTATAACATCCTTTGGCAAACTCAGCTTTGCCGCGCCCTCGGCCTCAAATATCTTTACCTCGGCTACTGGATAAAAGAACATCACAAAATGAATTACAAGACTAACTTCCAGCCATTGGAAATCCTGATTAACGGCCGGTGGCTGCCTTTTGAACAAGCTGCCGCCGATTACTCTGATTGATTTTAGAACAGCATAACAACGTATGACTTACACGCTACTGCGCCCGCTGCTTTTCTGTCTTAATCCTGAAACCGCGCATTGCGTTACTTTCAGTGCCCTGGACAAGGCGCTTAAACTCGGTTTGCTAAAGACCCGCATCCTGGCATGTCCCGCGCGCCGCGTCATGGGAATCACTTTCCCCAATCCGATCGGCCTGGCGGCAGGACTCGATAAAAACGGCGAACACCTGCAGGCCTTGTCTGCACTGGGCTTCGGTTTTCTCGAAATCGGCACGGTCACGCCGCGCGCCCAGCCGGGAAACCCTGTGCCGCGCATTTTCCGCATACCGCAGGCGCAAGCTGTTATTAATCGCCTGGGGTTTAACAATTACGGCGTCGATCAGCTCGTTGCCAATGTCACAGCGGCAAACTATAAAGGCATACTGGGTATCAATATCGGCAAGAATTTTGATACGCCGATTGAGCAGGCAGCTGATGATTACCGGCTGTGTCTGAAAAGAGTCTATCCATTGGCCAGCTATGTCACGATCAACATTTCATCGCCCAATACGCAAAATCTGCGGCAATTACAGGGAGCGGATGCGCTTGATCTTTTGCTGGCCGAATTAAAGTCAGAACAGTCGCGTTTAGCGCAACACCATGGCGAATATAAACCGCTGGCCGTGAAAATTGCGCCCGACCTTGATCCGCCTCAGATTGAAGCAATCGCCGCGCTTTTATTAAAACACAACATTGACGGTGTTATCGCCACGAATACCACACTTGCCCGAACCGGAATTGAACATTTTCCGGTTTCACGCGAAGCGGGTGGCCTTAGCGGCGCACCTTTAACGCAACAATCCAACGCTGTTATCCGACGGCTGCATCAATCACTCAACGGCGCTATTCCAATCATCGGTGTCGGCGGCATCATGTCGGCGCAAGACGCAAAAGATAAAATGGATGCAGGCGCAGATCTGATACAGGTATATACCGGATTGATTTACCAAGGACCGGATTTGCTGCCGGAAATTGCAAAAATGGTTTGTCAACATTCGGAAACAGTTCGGTAACGGAGTTACTTCCGGAAGTTCTACAAATCTGTTTTCCCATTGCAGCACTAACCTGATGCGCGCGTGCAGTAATTGCCGCGCGCATCAGTTTCCGCTCAGAAGAGACGCAATAACCCTACTGCACCGGATTCAACTGCGCTGGCGTCAATCCATCGCGCCATTCCGCAGGCAGATTCTGTACCCAACCATTGTACACGTTCGGTATGGCCAGAACGCCTTGTCCGCCGGTGCCTGCCAGACTGACAACCTTGTCATCAGACGGCACATCGCCGCCGGCAACCAGAGCAATGCGACCAGCTATGACTGCATCGCTGAAGTTACCGTCACCATTTGGATCCGGATCAACGACGATGAGTTGATTGGAAAATTTACTGGTGACATACGCATAGTAACCGCCGCCTGATTTGGCGCCAAAATTCACACCATGGCACCCTGGGTCGCACGGCAGCATGGCGACTACTTTATCAATCGAAGTATCGACGATGGTAATCGTACCCCCTGTATTTGCGGTTACAACCACCCGTCCGGTTGGGTCAACCGGCGTCTGAATCGGCAGAACCCCGACTGTGATCAAGCCATCGCCATCGCGATCCTGCAGCGTTGTATCGCCTGTCGGTGCGATAGGATCATAATCCGCCAGAAGATTGATTCTGGACAGCGGATTGCCATCCAGATCATAAACACTCAGGGAATGATCCAGCAAGTTCGCCGTATAGACCTTATCAACACCGACTCCGATCGCAATCGGATGCGGACCGGCAGGGAAATTCCCACCAGCCGCAGGCCGCGCGATAATTTCACCGGTGTTGCTGTCATAGAAACCGGTATCCGAGGTATTGATATTCGGCGTAATGATTCTTCCATCTGGAGAAACCCAGTGACCGTGAGGATTCGCAGGCACCTGACCAGGATGCTGTGTCGGCATCATGACATACGGTTCGGTTTCACCGGGGCGAATGCCGATGACGCCATTTTCACCGTTGATGGCGACGGTAATAACATCACTTTGTGGAATAGTCATGACATGCGATGGTGTATCGCCTAGATGAATATTGTGCAGTAAAGCGCCCGTTGCGCGATCGATAAACGTTAACTTGGTATCAAACCACTGGGTCTGGAAAATAATCGACTGATCCCTGTTGGTCCACATGTTATGCGGATGATTCATGTTAATCTGCGGCATGGCAATCTTGCGCTTGATCTTCCATGTCGCCGCATCCAGCACGGTAATCGTGCCCGGTTTGGTTTTACCGGTTGTTTTTTCAAACTGCGTATTGATCCAGACTTCACCGACACCCGGTGTTGCGGGATTAAACAAGTCCGCCAGCTTGACATCCTGACCGTAACGTGACTCAAGCACATCTTTCAACGGCAGATTATCCACCAGATTACCCTGGAGATCTCCGATCGCCACGTTTACATTGGGATACGTGACATGCCAGGGTCTGGATGAAGTGACGTCCTGCCAGTTTTCCTGAACGGTTGCCACAAAAAACGTGCGCAGCAGTCTGGTCGCAAGATCGCTGATGGTCGGCAAGTTATCAATACCCGTCACAATATCGATCTTCTTACCCAGGTCGAGACCTCCGGTATTTGGATCATCGACGATGACGGCGCCAAACATGTAGGGATGAATCTTACAGGTAAAAACATACAATCCGGGTGTATCCAGCGTGACAATTCCGCCACCTCTATACGCTTTGGTTTGATCCATCGGGATCTGACGATGATCGCCGTGCACAGGATCGTTTGCATCGCTTGGCCACAGCAGGGACGTGATCGTATGCACTGCATTGGTGTCCGACATAATGAAATGAACACTGCTGCCTGGCGGTACAATTTCCAGCGCAGGTGAAATAGTGGCGCCCTTGATGCTGTTACTGCGGATGCTTCTGAAAAAACTGCCCGGTTCATCGGTAATTTCGAAAGTCACCAAACCGGGCTCGCCATCCAGCAAATTCGGCCATATCTTTCCGTTTGGCGATGCACCGGCAATACTATCTCCCGTTGCGCCAGCATTCGGATCTACTACATGAAATTTGCCGACCATACCGGATTCCATATGTGAAACAAGGTGGCAATGATATTGCCAGAAACCTGTCCCGACACCGGCGCCCGCTCTCACCGTAAAGACATGCGAATCAAATGGAAAATTCAATATCTTGGCATCGATAATATGGGGTTCTACGCCAAGGGCTTCAAAATTGGTTTCATCAGGCCAGCGATGCGCGTGCAGGTGAAACGTATGCGCATGACCGATGGCCAGTATATGAAAACGAACCGCGTCATTGAGCAACGCGCCCAGCGTCGGATTAGTCCACAGCGGCCTCTGCTTGCCATTGACGATCTCGGCACCCCAGAACGTTGAACCGATCATGAACATCACATATTCTTTTTTCAAATCGGACTGATTCACAGGTATAAGCGTCCCGTCACCTTCAATAAGGCTTTGAACCTTTCCATCCTGTCTGTCAACAATCAGCGCGCCAAACAACCCGGTCAGATGAGAACCCTCATTGCCATAAACATGCGAGCCTACCTTAGTGGCGTTAAACTGGAAATTTCCGGACTGTCCGGGCGCCAGTTGATTGCCGTTCAATCCTGACAATGCAGGAACAAAAAAACCCACATGCTTCTGGGTATTGTTGGTCAATTCGATATTGACGACATCGCCTTCCTTGACAAACAACGTCGGCCCCGGAATAACCGCTTCCACCGGATAATCGAGCGTCGCACCTTCGCTGCTGGTATGGCTGATCATTTTATAGGCTGGCTGGCCGTTGGCAACATACTCTGCCGTCATCACAATATTATGTGTTGCAGAAAATGCGAAACCCGACAGCAACACGGCCACAACAAAAAACTTCACTGCCGCAAAAGTTTTTATTCCTGATCTTGATCTATTGATATTCATATTCTCTCCCTTTTTCCCCATGCGTTGAATCTATTCGCTGACCAGAAATGCACCGCGCATTCCCAGCAGTAGATTATTCAAGGCAGTATCCTGGTAACTTGAACTTTGTGTTGCATTGACTGTAAACACATATTTTTCTATCGGCCCCAGTGTTTTTGCGCTGACCAGCTGGTCTGTTCCCGGTTCGTACCAGCTGTAGCCCGGTAATTCAAACCGGTGGAAATTGGTACCCAGCGCAATGAGATGAAATCTCACATTGGTATTTTTTTGCGCCGACAGCGCAGGATTGGCGCCACCATAACTTTGCCGGCCTGTCGCACGGTCGATTTCCGTCCCGGCAAAAGCATCGTCAAACAGATACAGTACATAGTCTTTCGTAACCGTATCCAGCGATACAGTCTGCCGCGAACCGCCGCTGCTCATCACGGTTGTATTCGAAGCCGGATTGACAATGACAGCGCCGTACAGTCCTCTGTCTTCCGCGCCATTATGCGTCAGCATATTATGATCGTGATAGGGCCAGGTACCCGCCGTACCGGGCGCCGCTATCCAGCGGTATTTATAAGACATGACAGGGATAGCGCTTTCGTCCCTGAAATGATTGATATACTCAAGCGTACCGTCGCTCTCTATATCGTAGTGTACGCCATGCACATGAACGCTGACATGCTCATGCGCCGGTGATTCGGGATCGAATTGATGATAAAGCGTCAGCTCGACTTCATCACCTTCCTTGATCACGATGGTCGGTCCGGGTATGGTCGGCCCATCGGGATAACGGGAAGTGATATCGATGGCATTACCACCGTTCAAATCCGAAACAAGGTGCTGCCGCATGCGGTAAGCAAAATACCCGCCTTCAATCTTCTCGGCGGCAAACTCTACCTTGTGCAATTCCTGCGCCTGCACACTGCCGCTCAATAGAAATAACAGTGCGCAGGATAAAATCCCTGCAAAACCGGACTGCAGCCGCCTCTGCCTGATTAAAGAATTATCTGGCCGCTTTTGCGGCAAGTAGATACTACTTGAAAAAAACGCCTGGCTGATTTTTATTGCCATTTGTTACCCCCTTATCATTAGTTACTCACGTATTGATGAATTGGAAAGTGTATCAGCGTGGTAATTCGGTCACACATTAACAATAATGCCCACGTTAAATCACACGACCACACCTTCCGCTGCGCATCTTAGCATATAATACAAAATTCATGTGTATTATTAGTATGTTATCTTAGAATTATTCCGGTTATCAAAAATAGATATTAAATTCCGCAGTATTGATTCATGATTGATTATGTAGAAATCATCAACTAAAACCATTAAGCACATTGAATTACATTACACAACTTTCCGAGCGCCATGCTGATCAACAAAAAAGCATGGCAGCAGGAATGTTTCGCACATTTCCGCATTCCTGTTCGGATCTTAAGCTTGTACAGTTACAATAATGTATAAAGTATGTCCTGGATTTGGCTTCCATCAAAAATGCTGAAATAACCGGAACACGCCATGAACGAATTTTTTGCAAAACTTAAATCCTTGTTCAAACCGACAAAAAAAATAACTGCTTCAAACGCGGTTCCAGCTGCTATTTCCATGAATCCACCATCAGGTGAACAAGGCTTGAGTCGATCCGCCATTAACAATAAGCACTGGATTCCGGGAATTTTATCCATCGCAGTGATAGCTTCTTTGTTATTTGTGTTCACATTCCATTTGCAGCTGGCCAAACAAAACGCAATCCAGATTGAATTAACGATTCGCCTGCAGGAACACATCCAGCACTTGCCAATTATTGTTCAACAGGTTTTTACAGGACACGAAAATGCTTTCGTACAATTGAAAAGCAGTCGGAAAGCCATTGATCAGTCAATCACGCTGCTATCACAAGGTGGCTATTTCCGTCAGCATTACATTTCACCGGTAACCGAAAAATCCCAGCTTGATCTTCTGCAAACGTTCATTGACAACTGGCTGACAGAAGAAGAAAAAATCCAGTTTATTTTCAGCGGCCATCAGACATTTATTCATCTTGGCCAGGCCATCGATGCCATTAATGCAACCGGCAATCTGATCAATCAAAACATTGAACAATTAATCTCCCATATGGCACAGACTGACAGCTCACCCGGCCAGCTCAGCGTGATATCGACGATGCGGACGCTGATCCAGAATGTCTTCAGAAGCATCAATGTCATTCTGCCGAGCAAACTTCCGGCCACCGAAATACAGAACCAGCTGGCACACGACCGCAAGCAATTTGCCGCGATCATCAGCGCGTTGAATGAAGGACGCGGCGTTTTACAATTCTCGCCCCCCGACGGCAGAGAATCACAGGAAAAGCTTGAACAAATCAAATCATTATTCATCACGATTGACGCCAACATTCAAACCATACAGTCTGAAATAGCAGCAATTATGCCGGCCAGAGCTGCTGCAAACCAGCTTATCCAGAACAATGAAATCATGCGGAACAGCATAACGGCGCTGGATTACGCTTTACAGTCCCGTGACGCGGAAAAAACCGTTCTGTTGAACAAAATCATGTATATCCTGGCTGCCTGTTCGATCATTTCACTCTGCTGGTTTATTTACGCATGGCGCAAGAACAAAACCGATCGGCCAAGTATCACTGTACACGGACTGGACAAGACGCAGGCAGCCATGCTGCGACTGCTGGATGATATGAAAAAAATGGCTGAGGGTGATCTGACCGTGCGTACCGCGGTAACCGCAGATATTACCGGCGCGATTGCTGATGCGGTTAATTTCACCATCGAAGAATTGCATACACTTGTCGAACAAATCAACATCGCCAGCCTCAACGTGGTTGCCGCATCCGGCCAGGCGCAACAGATTGCGTCAGAATTGCTGGCAGCTGCCCAGCAGCAATCGCTAAAAATCAAAGAGACAACGATGGCTATGGTTGGCATGGTCGAAGCGATAGATAATGTCTCCGATACTGCCAGGGAATCCACGCAGATTGCCGGACAATCGTTGGAAGCTGCAGAGAAAGGGGGTAGCGCAGTACGACAGGCGATTGCAGGCATGGAAGATATCCGCGCGCATATCCAGGATACGGCAAAAAGGGTTAAACGACTTGGCGAAAGCGCTCAGGAAATCGGTGAAATTGTCGAGCTGGTCTCGGATATTACCGAACAGACAAATGTACTTGCCTTGAATGCCGCGTTGCAGGCTTCCGCTGCAGGTGAAGCGGGACGTGGTTTCACTGTCATCGCCCAGGATGTCCAGCGACTTGCTGAACGGTCAGCTGAAGCCAGCAAGCAAATCAATCGGCTGATCAAAATGATTCAAAATGACACCTACGATGCCATCGTCGCCATGGAAAGAAGCACACTCGGCGTAGCACAAGGCACGCAACGATCTCATTCTGCCGGTAAAGCGCTTGAAGAGATCGAAGCGGTATCGAAACAACTGGCGCAGCAGGTCACGCATATATACGACACAACGCATGCACAGACCCAGGCAGCAAACACAGTCATTGAAAATATGGAGAAAATACTGCTGGTCACGCAACAAACGACTGATGGAAGTCTGGCGACAACCGCAGCAATCAAACAGATTACGGGATACGCTGCCGAACTCAAATCATCTGTATCCAGCTTTAAAGTTTAATCTATCCTATCGCTCCATTCCTCATCCTTATTCAATTGATCAACGAACATGCACACCAGACTCAATATTTCATCGATTACCGGGGTTAAAGGAAGCATTCATGAATTCTTTTCTCTCATACAGCAGAATCTGGATGCCTTTGGCCGGAATCCTGAAAATCTCGAGCCTATTCATGCCTGCCGCACATACATTCATCAGTTGAATGGTTTATTTGAAATGCTGGAATTGAAGGACATCCATATCGTCAACGGAAAAACAGAGCAGCTGATCGTCGCCCTGATCGAACAACGAATGAATCCTGATGATGTCATTATCAACACAATCCGACAATCCGCTAAAACCACGCTTGATTACCTGGATGATCTTATCGATGGCGCTGAAGAAAATCTGTTACGCCTATTCCCGATTTACCGCGACCTGATGCTGCTGCTGGGACATGAACAAATATCCGCATATGATTTGTTCCATCCGGCTTTGGTTGCGAACCCGCCGCTCAGGCCCGCGCTTGCCAATCTTACGCCACAGCAGCATGAAACACTGGTCAGACAGGCACGTACCGAATACCAGTCCGGACTGTTGCAATGGCTGAAAAACGCTCCCGGTCAGAACGGCCTCGATAAAATGCGGCGCGCCATCATCCAGATCGAGAAGCTACCCGGCACAACCGAACAGCGCACTTTCTGGTGGATTGCAGGCGGTTTCCTGGAGAGCCTTGCGAGGCAGCACCAGGACACAAATCCACTGAATCGGAAACTGTGTGGCAAAATCGAAAAAACGTTACGCCACTCTGCCGAGGAATTACCGCACGGCACAGTACAGCTGGCGCGAGAACTGCTCTACCAGATTACCCGTGCCCGCCAGCCAATGACAGACGAGGAAAACCGGCAAATCGCGGATATATGCAAGGCCTATGCTTTACCGTCTTTAATGAAGTTGGGTGAATCGGATTTACCGATACCGGTCTCACCACGCGATTACCTGCAGGAAGTTCAGAAAATGCTGAGCAGAATCATTGAAAACTGGCAGTCATTCTGTTCGGGCGAGCAAACTGCGCTGGACGCGTTTGTAAACAATATGGCGCAACTCGATGAACCGGCATTGCAGACACAGAATAAACCCTTGCAAAAATTGATCACTGCTATCAGCGGCACAGCACAAAAACTGCAAGTCAAACAAACCATTTCAGCCGCGATGCGCGATGATGTAACCATGGAGATTGCAACCGCATTGCTCCACCTTGAGAGCATTATCTTAAACTTTAATAAGCGACAGGGCGATTTAACCGCACTCGTCGATACCATAGCTCACCGGCTAAATGCTATTACTGCGATAGATGTAGTAGCGGAAGATATTCAGAATGCTCCGGCTATTCCGACTTTTGGCATGATTGAAAATCCGGCGCAAAAAATAGCAATACAATCGCAGGCTGCAACGGAAATGCTGGTCAATCTGAAACAAATCGAACATGCACTGGAGCATTTCTTTCAAATGCCTGCCGACCGGGTCGCGCTATCGGCACTGACACCATTATTCAATCAAATATCGGGCGTTTTAATCATGCTCGACCTGGAATCCGCCAATCATTTGTTGACACGCTGTCACAATCTGACGCAAAAACTCGCTGATCCCGATTATTCGTTGAACCAGGCCGAACAGAATCTGCTCGTCGATGGCATCGGCAGCCTGAATTTTTTCCTGGAAGGACTTAAGCACGACACACCCGATTGCCAGAGAATTATCGATCAGGCAATCGCTGTTTTTGAAAGCCCGAACCAACAAACAGATAGTCATGCCTTGCAGCAGACTGAAGAAACAGGAATAACGGATATTGCGCTCCTTGATACCGAAGCAAAAGATCCGCTTGTTATTTCGCCTGAATCGGAAAATACTGCTGCGCCCGCTGTCCCAATAGACAGTAGCTCGGACGCCGAACTACTGGATGTTTTTCTGAAAGAATCGGATGAGATTCTGGCCGAAATCGCACAAGCCATTCTCCACTGCCAGGCTGACAATACGGACATCAAGTCACTTACCAGCATACGACGCGGATTTCATACACTCAAAGGCAGCAGTCGGATGATCAAACTGGAATTCTTCAGCGATGCCGCCTGGATAATGGAACAGACATTAAATCAGTGGCTCAATGAAAAGAGTCAGGTAACTGCTGCGTTGATTCGTCTATTGGAATACGCGCACAGAGCATTCACGCTGTGGTGCAGCAATTTGAAAAGCGCCGCTCAGACGGAAATCGACGCTAAAAATCTGCAGGAACTTATCAATGCTTTGCATGCAGATATCAACGAGGAATTATTAGCCACCGTGTGCGAAGAAAGTGCTCTTGAGGCAGCTGAAAAGACGATCACAATTGGTGATATTTCTATTGAAGCTGATCTTTTTGAGATATTTGTCAATGAATCAAAACAACATGTCAAAACGCTCGAAAAAGAACTGGAAGCATTGCTCAAAGTGCATCCGGCAATAATTAACAAACCTTTCACGCTGGCCGCGCACACGCTGGCGAGTATCTCCGGCGCTTTACGACTGACTTTTGTCGCGGAACCCTGCAGCGCGCTGGAAGAATGGTTATCCCGATTACAGGCAAATCAGACGCAACTGAAAGAACTGGATATCCAGTTAATACAGAATTGTGTTCAGCAATTGGGTGAATTACTGCAAAAAGTTTACTTGCAACAGTTTCCCGATGAAATTGATCTGCAGCTCAGTCAATTTCTGGCCTTGGAAATTAAAAAGCGACTGTCTGAAAAAGAAGTACCCGTATCCGAACAGACGATTGACACACAAAAACCGATTGATCTGAGCGAATACCGGCTGAAAAAAGCACCCGCGTATATTCAATCTGCACAATCAGATACGCCCGAATACAGTGAAAACAATTTTTCTGTTGACAACACTTCCGCAAACATCAGCAACGAACTGCTCCACATTTTTCTGGAAGAAGCCAGGGACAGCATGCCGAGAATCAGCGAAAAAATACGCGCTTGGCGCATTCTCCCACAGAATGATGAAATCCGGATCAACCTGCTCAGATTGCTGCACACGCTCAAAGGCAGTGCCAACATGATCGGCGCAGAACAACTGGGAGAATTGATTCATGCGATGGAAAGTGAAGTCGAAGAAGCATTCAGTGAACCGGTTGTTTCCACTTATGCCATCGACTCGATTGAATATGCATTCGATCAGCTCTGCGAAGAAATTGAACTACTGCAGCATACCGCATTCATTATTGAATCTCCCCAGTCGATCATGAATGCCACCGATGACGCATCTCCAACTGAGATAACGCGTACAACCGAAAAGGAAACTGCAGATGAAGCGACGACCAATACTACAGTACCGATATCCGTTCCGACCGGAACAGCACTACAGGAGTCCATCGCACAACCTGGTGCAGTCTTGCGCGTCAACGTCGAACTGATCGACCGGCTGGTCAATGATTCCGGCGAAGTAAGCATTATCCGCTCTAAAATCGAAACGCAACTCAACAACTTCAAGCAGTCGTTACAGGATTTAAATGAAAGCATTGAACGACTGTACGGTCAATTACGCGAGATTGAGATCCAGGCTGAAACACAAATGCAATCGCAAATCGCACAGCAGCAAAGTCATGAGCAATCTTTTGATCCGCTGGAATTTGACCGCTTCACCCGTTTCCAAGAGTTAGCACGTTTAATGGCCGAAAGCGTCGACGATGTCATGACTGTTCAAAAAAATCTTGCCAGTGCGCATAACGCAGCGGTTGAAGGCGTTTCACAGCAGGCGGTTATCACGCGACAACTGCAACAGGAACTGGTGCGCGTACGCATGATACCTTTCGGCAGCAGCGCGGAACGTTACTATCGCGTAGCACGAAAAACAGCCGGTGAACTTGAAAAAAAGATCAATTTGACTATTCGGGGAGAAGATATTGAAATTGATCGGGGCGTCCTGGAGAAAGTCAGCGCGTCACTGGAACATATTCTGAGAAATGCGATCGTACACGGCATCGAAAAACCGGGCCGCCGTATTAAATCCGGAAAACCGGAAGTCGGTCAGATCGCGATAAATCTGCAGCGCGAAGGCAACGAAGTGGTGATTTCTGTCAGTGATGACGGTATCGGTCTGGATTTAAAAAAGATTCATAAAAAAGCCATTAAACTGGGGTTGATCCATAAAAGCGAACGGTTAGATAACGACCAGATAGCCGCACTGATCTTTCTGCCCGGACTGACAACCCGTGCGCAGATTACTGAAGTCGCTGGGCGCGGCATCGGCATGGATATCGTGCACAATGATATCTCCGGTCTGGGCGGCCAGATTGCCATCGATTCACAAAAAAATAAAGGTACCGCATTTCACATCCGCCTGCCTTTAACATTAGCCATCGCTCAGATATTAATGGTTAACGCTGGCAATCAATTTTTCGCCATACCTTCACAAAATATCAAGCATATTGAAGAACTGGATTGGGAAGCGCTACAAGCTGCATACCAAAATCATCGGATTGATTTTGATGGCCATGATTACCCCTTCACGCACTTATCGTTTCTATTGAATCAAAATAATCTGCGCTTTGAACCAAAGAAACGCAACCCTGTTCTTTTATTGCAAAGCAACAAATCATATCTGGCCGTTCAGGTTGACACACTGATGGATAATCAGGAAGTTGTTGTTAAAAACATCGGGCCGCAAATCTCGCAGGCACCCGGCATCGAAGGAGCAACCTTGAGTGGTGAGGGACTGCCTATTTTGATACTGAACCCACTCAAGCTGCTACAACGCACGGATGTGCAAAAAATCCTGGCTACGCCATTCGCAGAATTAATGGAGCAGTCTACCCGGAAAGAAGATGCTTCTGCAGTTGTCCTGGTCGTTGATGACTCGCTAACGATACGCAAAGTAACCAGCCGCTTATTGGAACGCGAAGGCTTTTGCGTTTTAACTGCAAAAAATGGCTTGGAAGCAACTGAAATCATGGCACATAGCAGTCCTGACATCATATTGGCCGACCTCGAAATGCCCAAAATGAATGGTTTCGATCTTATCGAAAAAATACGTAAAAACCCAGACACAGCTCACGTGCCCATTATTGTCATATCATCGCGTACCGCGGAAAAACACCGTGAGTTGGCCAGACAGCTGGGCGCCAGCTTTTTCATTGGCAAGCCCTACAAAGAGGAGGAATTGCTTGAACGCATTCATTATTATCTGCACCCCGAACACGCATCGCTTACTTCCCGCGCATAAACATTTTGTCCAGGTTTTCCATCCGCATTTCAAACCAGGTGGGCCGTCCGTGATTGCACTGATCGGCGCGCTCAGTAGCCTCCATTTCGCGCAATAGCGCGTTCATTTCCGCAATCGTTAAATTACGGTGGGCACGGACCGCGCCATGACAAGCCATGGTCGCCAGTATTTCGTTGCGTTGAGCGGTTAATAGCTGACTCACACCAAGTTCCTGCATTTCTTTCAGCAAATCCTGTATCAGCTTCACAATATCGGCCTGGCCGAGTATCGCAGGCACAGCACGAATCGCCAAAGTTGTTGGCGAAAGAATGGCAAGCTCGAAGCCGAACTGCTTGAACACACCCGGATTCTCTTCAACGAAAATAACATCTGTGCGATCTACATTCAATATCAAGGGAATCAACAATTGCTGCATTGCAGTGACATGATTATGCATTGTTGCTTTCAATTTTTCATACACGACGCGTTCATGTGCCGCATGCATATCCACAATCACCAGCCCATTTGCGTTCTGCGCCAGAATATAAATACCCTGCAGCTGTGCCAGAGCATAACCGAGCGGTGGAAAATCCGGCTTATCCATCTCTGCCGGAATCATGGCAGGCGCATCATTTTCGGTAACCAAAGCTTCGTTTTTTCCGAACTCTGTCTGACATCTATCCGTAGCCGCAGCACCATGCTTAAGATTCGATTCCTCGTCGACAGCAAAAAGCTGCTGATAAAAACCCATCGATTGTGCAATTTTTTCCGGTTTCGCAGGCCGATGTTCAGGATAATGTGGAACGGGATTGACAATTGTCAAATCCGCTTGAGTTGCTTTCGAAGCTATGGCCAGCGATTTGTTGATTACGTGAAAAATGAATTGATGCAACGCACGTGGATCACGAAAACGGATTTCCATTTTTGTCGGATGCACGTTGACATCAAACTCAGCGGGATTCATTTCTAAAAACAGAACGAAACCTGGATAGCGATCGAGGTGCAAAACATCGCGATATGCTTCTCGTATCGCGTGTGTTATCAGTTTGTCACGTACATAGCGATTGTTCACAAAAAAATACTGCGTATCACGTGAAGCACGGGAATATGCCGGCAGAGCAACAACGCCACTCAGTTTTATCCCGGCCGCCTGTTCATTGACAAACGAAACCGATTGCATAAACGCATTGCCCAGAACGGCTTCTATTCGCTCAAAAGAATCTGCAATGCGGAAATGAAGTCGCAGTTTTTCATTATGCTGCAATAAAAACTCAACACTTGGCTGCACCAACGCGATACGTCTGAACACCTCCTCGCAATGCGTATACTCAGTGGCCTCTGTTTTCAAGAACTTTCGCCTTGCGGGAATATTGGAATAAAGATCGCGCGCATCCACTACCGTCCCTTTGGTCAATGAAGCAGGTCGAGGTTCTGTTATCAACTTGCCATCTACCTGCACTTGCCAGGCATGATTTTGATCCGCAGTACGACTTATCAGGGTCAACGACGAAACGGACGAGATGCTGGCGAGCGCTTCGCCGCGAAACCCAAGACTGGTTATCTTCTGCAGATCATCGAGCGTGCTGATCTTGCTCGTGCAATGCTGAGTCAGCGCTGGAATCAAATCTTCCTTAGTTATCCCAATGCCATTGTCTGCAATGCGCAGTTGCTTGATTCCACCATTCAAAAGCTGCACACTGATTTTTGTCGCCTCAGCATCGATACTGTTTTCAAGAATCTCCTTGAGCGCAGACGCGGGTCGCTCGACCACCTCTCCCGCAGCAATCTGGTTGATTAATAGTTCAGGCAAAGGTTTTATGGTCGCCATAAAATTGTACAATTACAAAACATAAACATTATAATGACTCGAGCATATTTTAATTTGAGTTACTGACTTTAAACAAATGACACAAGACGAACTAAAAAAAGCCGTTGCCATCGCCGCAATCGAACATGTGCCCATTGGCCGTGTTATCGGCGTTGGTACAGGATCAACCGCCAACTACTTTATTGATGAACTGGCCAAGATTAAACACAAAATCGATGCTGCTGTTGCCAGTTCGGATGCTACTGCAAAACGGCTGAAGTCACACGGTATCGATGTCATTGATCTTAATGAGATTGATGATCTGTCTGTTTACATCGACGGGGCTGATGAGATAACTCGGCACTTGTACATGACCAAAGGCGGTGGCGGAGCACTCACCAGAGAAAAAATTGTGGCTGCCGTTGCAAAAAAATTTATCTGCATCACTGACCAGACCAAGCTTGTCAACGTCCTTGGCAATTTTCCGCTACCGATCGAAGTGATCCCGATGGCGCGAAGCTACGTAGCGCGCGAAATTGCTGCACTGGGCGGCCAGCCCGCTCTGCGCCAAGGTTTTATAACAGATAATGGCAACATTATTTTGGATGTTCATGGTTTGCAGATTTTAAACCCTGTTGAATTGGAAACGACATTAAATCAAATCACGGGCATTGTAACAAATGGACTTTTTGCGCGCCGTGCAGCAGATATTCTACTACTAGGCACTGATAAAGGCATCGAGACCATCGTGAGCTAGCGTTGGATTAATTAATCAAATTTTATTTTCTCGTATTTAAACGGTAAGGCATTCCATGGCAAACAAAGATCATATTTCCAAGCAATTTGATGCGGATCTCGAAGAAGCTCGCACACGCGTTTTACAAATGGGTGGTTTTGTAGAGGAACAGATTGAGCGCGCTATGGAAGCGTTAACTACAGGCAATGAAGAACTGATTGATCAAGTCATCGAATACGATCATCGCGTCAATGCTATGGAAGTAGCCATTGATGAAATTTGCAGCCAAATCATCGTTCGCAGGCAACCTACCGCGAGTGATTTACGGATGATTGTCATGATCATCAAAACAATTACTGACCTCGAGCGGATTGGAGACGAAGCACAAAAAATCGCACGCATGGCAAGATTAATCTATTCAACCGACCGCCTGCACACACCGCGTTTTACTGAAATCAAGCATGTCGGCAGTATTGCCATGGATATGGTCAAAAAAGCACTCGATTCATTTGCCAGACTCGATCCTAATTCTGCAGCTCAAATTGTGCGCCAGGATCAGCTTGTGGACGAAGAATTCAAATCCATCATGCGTCAGTTGATTACTTTTATGATGGAAGACCCGCGCAAAATATCTACTTCACTTGAGATCCTGTTCGTTGCTAAAGCCATCGAACGTATCGGAGATCATGCAAAAAACATGTCAGAATACGTCGTTTATATGGTCAAAGGTAAAGATGTCAGACATGTAACTGCAGAGGAAATAGAGCGCAAGATCAGAGAATAATGAACCTTCTTTGAGTAGATTTTTTAATATAGCGCATAACTGGCGAAAAATATAAGAAAGGGGAGCCTGGCGGTGACCTACTTTCACATGCGAATGCACACTATCATCGGCGCAACTCCGTTTCACGATTCTGTTCGAGATGGGAAGATGTGGGTCCAGAGCGCTATGACCACCAAGCAAAACTGT
>Ga0268299_1000485_pt1 | contig 122055 bp, 107 predicted proteins | sample NOBtaG_FD_193484 | JGI IMG/M metagenome (GOLD analysis project Ga0268299, IMG submission 193484) | Activated sludge microbial communities from bioreactor in Nijmegen, Gelderland, Netherland - NOB reactor | ecosystem: Engineered > Bioreactor > Aerobic > Activated sludge | place: Netherlands...
TTTGAGCCCGACTCAGTACCAGTGGAAAGCCGAGGGTAAGGTCATCCTCGAACGAATTGCCAGAGCCCGCGAAGCTCTGGCACGGGAAATCGCTGTTAGTAAATCAATTTAGTGAATACTACACTAGTTGCAATGGAACGAGGAAATCCGAAAGGCGGCCGCGGTGGGACTTGCCGCTCGCGCCATCCGAGCCGGGACAGGAATCAAGCCTCCATCAAGCTGGAGTCCCAAGACCGAAGCGACCCCGGCTCGAATTCGGGGGTACCCCCCGACACCGGGGGGACGGGTCGCGAGAAAAATAGGGAGCCCTCAATGGGGAGGCGTGTCTGGAATCGGGTAGGGGGCGAGACTGTGGACGGGAAGGGGCCTCTGGGACCTCGGCCCTCCGGTCGGTGCAGGGGTGAGGTCAGGCGTTGGCGGCGACCAGGGGCGTTGCGGGCATGGTGACGACGTTGGCGGGGCGGTTCGGCCGGATGTCGAACCATCCGCGGCCGTCGGCTTCGCTTACCAGGGCCTTGTAGTGCCGGTGGACCATGTTCGGGGAGTTTCCGGCTTCCGTGGCGACCCGGGCGGCGTCCGCGCAGTGAGCGAGGCGGTAGCTGATGAAGGAGTGGCGGAGTCCATTGTGGCGCCACGGGATGCCCTGCTTGGCTGCCAGGCGACGGAATCGGTGGTTCATGGCGCGGTCGTCAGGGTGCGGGCTCACCAGGCCTTCGGTCTTGGCGTGCGTGGCGAGCCATTCGACCAGGTTGTCGGGGATCGGGACGATCCGGCGGGAGGCGGTCTTGGCCCGGTCGGCGCCGACCACGATGACCCGCTCTGCCAGCTTCACGGCGTCCCAGGTGATCCGTGCCAGTTCTGCGGTGCGGAGACCGGCAAACGCCCCGATGGCCAGGGCCGGCAGGACTTCGGGCGGAGCGGCGTCGAGCATCCGGGACATTTCCGCGACGGTGAAGACTTCGGTGCGGGTCGGCTCGGGCTTGGGAGCTTCCAGTTCGGCGAGTTCCTCTGCGAGGTCCCGGGTGATGTACCGTTGTCGCCGGGCGAAATGGAACAGGCTGACGATCATCCGCTGGAAATTGAACTTGGACCGGTTGGTCATCGCCTTCCCGTTCTCCTTGGTAAGGCCGCGAATCCAGTCCCGGAACAGGGCAGGGGTGACGTCAGCGATGGGGCAGTCGAAGTGGTTGACGAAGCGTCCCAGGCGTCGTCGGAGATCCCGAAGGTGCTCGGCGCTGAGGTGCCGCGCGTCAGCGTCTGCGATCATCTCCGCAGCCACCTCCGCAACTTTCTTCCTGGGCATGCTAGCAGGATGCCGACGGGCGTAGTCGGTCACTGCCTCCAGCAATCCGACTCCAGGTGGGATTTTGGCGAGGGCCGTTGTGTACTCGGCAACTGCCCGGTTCAGGAGAATTCCCAGCGGACGGAGAAGTTCAAGGCTTTCGACGTAGGCCATTCTGTCGGACGGCGACAGCTTGAGGGCCTCGTGTTCGGCGTTGGCGAGCTTGATGACGGCCGCCTGCGCCTCGGATTTTGCCCGCTCCAGGTCAGCGAATCGCTTTCGGATCCTCTTGTTTCCCAAATAGTAAGCGAGCGTGTACTGTTCGTAGATCTCCCCGCCCTTGGTGAACGGTGTGCGGTAGATGACCACCTCCGAACTGCCCTGACGGACCGCCAATGGAAACGCGCCATCGCGCTTTGCCGAGCCTCGAACGCCTTTGGTCACCATGGACCACTTTGTCCCGAATTTGTCCCGAACGAGGCAACTCCAAACTTCAAAACTGTCGTAAATTGTTGATAATAAATAGAATAAATTGGTGGAGGCGGGGGGAGTTGAACCCCCGTCCCTGACGTTCCAACTCGAAACGAACTACATGCTTAGCCGGCCGGGGATTTTCTACGGAACCGTCACGGGCCGACAACGACCGGTTCCGCCTAGCTCGCATGAGGTTTCTCGGCGGCCGACGCGCGAACTCCGGCGACCACCATGCCTGCTAATGGCGTCCGCTCCCCGTAGCAGGTGTTCAGGGACAGACGTCACGGCGCTTTAAGCCGCGAGTGCCAACTCTTCGTTAGCAGTTGATGTTTGACCCGATGATTTACGAGGCCAACGGATCGTCCTCGGCATGCCGTCTCGAACGGGCTCGACAGGTCGAAACCAGTACGCCCCCTCAACAGCGGCGCCAACCTCAGGGACCGCAGCCGCGGAGTCAAGGAAGGGGGAGGGAGGAGTTTCGGCGGACAGTTTCAGGTCTTCAGAAAAGCGGATCCGGAGTGTCCGCGATGCTTCCCGAAGTCTCGCTCGGTCGAAGGGCTCCACAGTCTCCCGTTGCCAGCCGAGCACTCCAGCGCTTCCCTTCCTGCCAATGAACCGGTCCAAGATTCTTCTCTGGCTTCCGCTCCTGATGTCGTCCGTCACGGCTCCAGCATTCCTGCAGGCGCAGGCTCCGGCGGCGGCGGCGGCGAAGCCCGTCGTGGTGCATCGGGATGTGGCCCCAGCGGAGTTTGAACGGCTGCTTCAAGGCACCAACATCGTCGTGCTCGACGTGCGCACGCCCGCGGAGTTCGAGGATGGACATTTGCCCAACGCCCTGCTGCTCGACTTCCGCTCGCCGGAGTTTACCAACAAGCTGGCGGGGCTTGACCCGTCGAAGACCTACCTGGTCCATTGCGCCGCGGGTGTCCGCAGTTCCAGAGCTTGTGTGAAGATGATTTCGCTGGGATTCAGCAACGTCGTGAACCTTGAGGGAGGGCTCGGGGCGTGGACGAAAGCCGGAAAGCCGATTCAGAAGTAGCCGTCAGCCGGTCGCCTCGTCCAGGCGTGTGTCGCTCTCGGATGAAAATTTCAGTCGTCATCCCCGCATTCAACGAGGAGAAGCTGCTCCCCGGCACCCTGACGGCCGTGCAGGCGGCATCGGAGGCGTTCATCCGGCGTGAATGGAGCATGGAGGTGATCGTCTGCGACAACAATTCGACCGACCAGACTGCTTCCCTCGCGCGCACGGCCGGCGCCCAGGTGGTCTTCGAGCCGGTGAATCAGATCGGACGCGCCCGCAACACGGGTGCCGCGGCGGCGACCGGCGACTGGCTGGTGTTCGTGGACGCCGACTCCTCGCCTGGGGTGGCGCTGTTCGACGCCGTGGCCCGGGCTATTCTGTCGGGCCGCGTGCTCGCGGGCGGCAGCACGGTTTGTCTCGATGGGGGCGGATGGACGATACGGCTGCTGGTCCGGGGGTGGAATGTGGTCAGCTGCTGCCTGGGCTGGATGGCGGGCTCCTTCATCTTTGTCGAACGGGCGGCCTTCGAGTCCGTGGGCGGTTTCAATCTCGCCCTGTACGCAGCCGAGGAAGTGGACCTGTCCCGGCGATTGAAGCCCGTGGCGCGTCGGACGGGACGTCGCCTCCGGATCCTGAGCGAGGCGCCGTTGCTGACTTCGGCCCGGAAGGCGCATCTCTACACTCCCGGCGAGCTGATCGGGTTTACGCTTCGCGGATTGCTTCGTCCCCAAGCGACCGTGCAGAGCCGCGATGCCTGCAGCCCTTGGTACGACGGACGCCGTTGAGCCGCGTGGCTGAGCATCCAAGACGCGCGGGTTGAGATTCGAAGTTCCAAGGATGGGCAGCGATGGAACGGATGGCATGCTGATTTGGCGTTAAGGGTCCGGCCTCGGTCTGACAATTCGCCGGACGCGGACGGAGCCAGCGCGGACCTGTCGTGCGGCGGGCTGGAATCCCGTTAAAAATCCCTTTGACGGTCCCGAAATCCCCTCGCTACGTTCCGCGCCCGCTGATGTTCCAGAGTAGCTCAATGGTAGAGCTATCGGCTGTTAACCGATCGGTTGTAGGTTCGAGTCCTACCTCTGGAGCCATCTTCAAACTCTGAAAATAAAAGACTCCCTGAAGTGCCTGCCTCGCTTCACACGCTTTTAGCACCGAGTTGGCACGGTACTCTCCGCAATGAGTATGGGTCCAAAGCGGGAAAGCGTTAGGGGAGCGTGTGATCCAGGCGTCCGGCGACCCGAGGAAAAGGAGTATACCGGGCGCGGTTCCAGCCGGCCTGCCCGGCAAGTTCCGCCCTACGCCAAGATGCCAAGCCGCACCAGGCTATGGGCCGCCCTCCCGCATGGTGACAATCAGGTAGCATGCGGTGCGGGTTGAGTCCGTGCCGGTTGCCGCCGGGCGGAATGTACACCCGGTCGCCAAGCCACTCCGACATTCCGACAGGCTGATGTGCCGCCGTTGACAGAATTTGCGGTTTCGAACCGATACGGATCCCCACGCCAGCCGGTGGAGCGCCGGAAGACAACGAACGCGCCGGAATCGAAGAGCATTGGCGCGCGGCGCGGCGGTTCCTATGTTCCGCACGCATGACGGGGTGTCGCAATCCCTGGCAGCGAGGATTTACGCTGATCGAATTGCTGGTGGTGATCGCCATCATCGCGATTCTGGCGGGTCTCCTGCTTCCCGCCCTCGCCTCGGCCCGCGCCAAGGCAGGGGGCATCCGATGCCAGAGCAACCTCCGGCAGGTCGGGCTCGCCACGATGATGTATGCGCAGGACCATCGTGGACTCGTCCGGCTGCAGAACCCGCTCGCTCCCACCAACACCTGGGCCCGCGTGCTCGCCAGCAACCAGAATCTTGCCGGGCAGTCTTTCCTTTGCCCCACCTATCCGCCCGGCACCCTCACCGACTGGACCATGACCTACGGCGTGTGGGTGGATCCGCCCCCGGACCTTCTGACCGGACCCTTCCGCGAGGTGTTGCAAACCGACCGGATCCAGCGTCCGGACGCCCAACTTCATTTGGCTGACACCACCAGCCGCGGGCGCCTGGGTATCACCGCGCGCCAATTCTACACCTTCCGCATCGCCGAGGACTACGAGCTGCATGGACGCCACGCGAACCGTTGCAACGGGTGGTTCTTCGACGGCCATGTGGAAGCCATGGGCCGGCCCCGTGTCGAGGGGCTGGGATTCATCGGTCTTTTCGAGAAGGACACCTTCCCGGGCTACTTCTGACGACAGCTCCGGGCTTTCCCGCGGCCAGGCTTCGGACCACCCTGCCGCATGAAAATTCCCCGTCGCTCCTTTTTCCAAATCGCCGCCGGTGCTGCGGTGCCCCTATCTGCATCCGCCGCCGAGACTTCGCCGCCTGCCTCCGCAGCGGCCGGCCCGGGCATCCAACTCGCGGTGTCCACCTACTCCTACTGGCATTTCCGCGGTCCCAAGGTGACGGTCGAGACGGTGATTGACCGGGCCAACCGCCTCGGTCTGGCCGGCGTGGATGTGCTGCACCGGCAGATGGATTTGCCGGAGAAAGAGCCCCTGACGGCGGAGCATCGGGCGTATCTGGCAGGCCTGAAGCGCCACGCCTTTCGCAACGGCATCAGCCTCTGCGCCCTGAGCATCCACCAGGACTTCGTGGATCCCGACCCCGCGGTGCGCCGCCAGCAGGTGGAGCACACCCGCAAGTGCATCGCCATCGCCGCGGAGCTCGGCACCCCAGTGATCCGGATCAACTCCGGACGCTGGAATACGATCGCCAGCTTCGACGACCTGATGAAGGCCCGCGGCATCGAGCCGGTGCTGCCCGGATACACCGAGGAGGACGGATTCCGCTGGTGTGTGGAATGCCTCGAGCAATGCCTTCCGGACGCCGAGCGCGCTGGCGTGATGCTGGCGGTGGAGAATCACTGGGGGTTGACCCGCACCCCGGAGGGCCTGCTGCGGATCGCCAATCAGATCCGGTCGCCGTGGTTCGGTCTCCTGCTCGACACCGGGAACTTCCTGGAGGATCCGTACGACAAGCTGGCGGCGGTGGCGTCCCGGGCCGTTTTCGTCCAGGCCAAGACCTATCCCGGCGGCGGCGAATGGTACACGCTCGACCTGGACTATCCGCGCATTGCCCGCCTGCTGCGCGACGCCGGCTACCGGGGCTGGATCTCGCTGGAGATGGAGGGCAAGGCCGATCCCGAGACCGCAGTGCCGGAGAGCATCGCCGAGTTGCGGAAGGCGTTCGGCATAGCCTGAGGGCGCCGGGGCGCCGCGGAAGAGAGTGAATCGCAGAGACACCGAAGCGCGGAGAGGGCGGTGGAGGGCCCCTCTGAGTTTTGCCCTGGCCTGAAAGGCCTGGAGACCCCAGCCCGGGACAGCGCGTTGGTCGCTGCCCCGGGTTGGGAGGGAATTGGGAAGGTGGGCGCCCTGAAGGGGTGCCAGAGGCCCGGAGCTCCCATGACGGCGTCGCCCGGGCCTCCCCCGATGGGGTCTTCCACCCTCCGGCGGAATTCCTCGGGGCTCTGGCGCCTTTTCAAGGCGCAGACGGTGAGGGGATTCCTGGCCCAGGGCACCGCCAGGAGGCTCAGCCCGGGCTGAGGTCTGCGGCCCCGTCAGGACCAAAATCGAGAGACGCCCGGCTGCCAATACGCCCCAGCCCGACAAATCCCTTGAAACCCTGTTCCACCGCCACCCATCGTCTGGAGGGGAGCGCCCGTAGCTCAGCTGGATAGAGCATCCGCCTTCTAAGCGGACGGTCGCGCGTTCGACTCGCGCCGGGCGCACCAATCATCTGTCGGGATTTTGGGGCGCGGGTCGTCTCGTTTGAAGTGCGCTCGGACCAGTGCCTGGTGGCTCTCCGAGGTCTCACTGGTGCCCAGCACCGTGAGATCGCGACCCGTCGTGGCGGCCCCTGAAAAGGCAGGAGTTCTCGTCAGTGACTTTGAGGGACGCATCCTCCATCATCCATCCTCGGTCCTTCCATCGGGCTTCAAAGCGGTGGCTTGTGAGGGGCGGGAGACTCATGGCGGCGCCAGAGCCGTTCACGACCGCGGCGATGGCCTGGAACTTCACTTGCCTCCCTCCCGGCATCTTGCGAGTCCGTCGTCTCAGCATTGCCTGGCTGATTGCTGGCGCCATCTTGTCGGCCAGCATGGCCCTGATCTGGCCAGCCTTTCACCATCCAAAATACTTGCGGCCAGCCTACAGGGCGGTCCAGGAGGAGGTGGCCGCCTCAATCTCCGGGAGGTGGTGACGCAGTGGCCTGGAGAGCCTGGAGACTCAGCGAGACTCGGGCGCCTGCTGGAGCATCTCGTGGTCGCCCCACTGCACGAGCTTTCCGTCACGGAAGTAGGCGAAGATCGGGTCATCTCCCTTGCCGCCGAACCGCAGCACTTCCACGGCTCCGGCGGATTCCTGCCGGGCGCCGACCACCATATATGAGCTGCCCAGCACTCCCACCACTTGGGCGCGGCTCATCCCGAGCTGGAGCTTCCGGGTCCGGGATTCCATCGAGGAACAGGCGGCGAGTCCGCAAAGGATCAGAGCCAGTCCCAAGGTGCGCCAGAAATTGGAGTTCATTTGAGGCAGTCTAGTGAAGGCGTTTCCGGCGGTGCAAGCATGGCGGCGGGCGGGAGCAGGGTCTGGGGGCCTCTCAATTTTTTGGCCCTGACAGGGCCGCAACCCCAGCCCCAGCCAGGGCTGACCCTCCGGCGATGCCCATGGCGAGGAATCCCCCCACCGTCTGCGCTTTGAAGAGGCGCCAAAGCCCCGAGGAATTTCACCGGAGGGTCGAGGACCCCATGGGGATGGGTATCCCGGGTGGCGCCGCGATAGGAGCTCAGGGCTTCTGGCACCCCTTCAGGGCGCCCACCTTCCCCATTCACTCCCAACCCGGACAGCGCCCAACGCGTTGTCCCCGGGCTGGGGTCTCCACGCCTTTCAGGCCAGGACAAAAAGTGAGATGTGTCCCCCGCGGCGCCTGCCGTATTTTCCCGTTTGGCACCGTTTCGCGAATTCGGTAACGCTCTCTGCGCAGCGGGGGCCGCTTCCATGAGGGGCTCCGCGTCCTGTCCTGACCGCCGGTATCCATCGCTCCCGTGAGAATCGTTGCCCTGCTGATCGTCGTGCTGGCCCTGTTGGGATCGGGCTGCAAGGAGCGGACGCCGCCGCCGCCCCCGCCGCCGCCCAAGGTGCAGGTGGTGGCCGTCGTCGCGACGAACATTCCCATTTACCGGGACTGGGTGGGCACCCTCGACAGCGAGGTCAACGCCACCATTTCCGCCCAGGTGACGGGATACCTCCTCAGCCGGAACTACACCGAGGGACGGCTGGTGACCAACGGGCAGGTGCTGTTCCAGATTGATCCGGCGCCCTTCGAAGCGACCCTGGCGCAGGCCAAGGCGCAGTTGGTCGAGGCCGAGGCGCACAAGGAAAAGACTGCCCTCGATGTCGAGCGCTACACGCCACTGGCCAAGGTCCAGGCGATCAGCCAGCAGGAACTCGATGATGCCGTCCAGGCCGACAAGGCCGCCGCCGGCCAGGTGGAGAGTTCCAAAGCCAGCGTGCTCCAGGCGCAGATCAACCTGGGGTTCACCACCATTCGTTCCCCGGTGGACGGCGTGGCCGGCCTGGCCAGCGTGACCAAGGCGCAGGTGGGCAACCTGGTCGGCCCGACCTCCGGTCCGCTGACCACCGTGACCAAGACCGATCCCATCCGGGTGTATTTCTCCGTGTCACAGCAGTTCGTGACCGAGTGGCAGCAGCGCGAACTGGCCGAGGGGCGAGAGCCCCGCCCGGGAACTGATGCGGAACGGACGGGGCATCTGGAACTCATTCTGGCTTCGGGCGAGGTGTATCCGGATCAGGGGGCCATCCGTTTCGGGGACAATCAGGTGGACATCAAGACGGGAACCCTCCGGGTGGTCGGTGAATTCCCGAATCCGCAGGGGCTCCTGGTCCCCGGAATGTTCACCCGGGTGCGCGCCCTGATCGGCGTGGAAACCAACGCCATCGTGGTGCCGCAGCGTGCTGTGTCCGACGTCCAGGGGCGGTCGCTGGTCGCCGCAGTGGGACCGGAGGACAAGGTTCGAATTCTCCCGGTGACCACCGGGGAACGTTATGGAGGGCTGTGGGTCATCCGCGGCAACGTCAAGGCGGGGGACCGGGTGATCGCCGAGGGCATTCAGAAGGCGCGGGACGGCGGGACGGTGACGCCGGAACCGTATGTGGCCACCAATGCGCCCGTGACCAGCATGTAGCCCCGCTGCCTCACACCCCCCGAATTCCGCCCAGGCCTTTCCCCCGCCGCCCCGAATGTCGAAGTTCTTCATCAACCGGCCGATCGTCGCGATGGTCATTTCCATCTTGATGGTTCTCGTGGGGACGGTGGCCGTCCTGGACCTGCCGATCGCGCAGTTTCCCAATATCGCGGATCCGCAGATCCAGGTGAAGGCGACCTATCCCGGCGCCGACGCCCTCACCGTGCAGCAGTCGGTGGCGGTGCCCATCGAGCAGCAGATGTCGGGCGTGGACAACATGGAGTACATGTACTCCCTGAACGCCAACAACGGGGCCATGACCCTGACGGTGGACTTCGACGTCAAGACCGACCCGAACACCGACCAGATCCTGGCCCAGATGCGGCAAAGCCAGGCCAATTCGCAACTGCCGTCCGCGGTCAACAACCAGGGCGTGATCGTGCAGAAATCCACGGCCTCGCCGCTGGTCCTGTTCGCCCTCCATTCCCCCAACAACACCTATGACGGCATCTTCCTGGCGAACTATGCGGTCATCAATTTGAACGACCGCATGACCCGCGTGCCGGGCATCGCCAGCGTGCAGGTGTTCGGCGCGGGACAGTATTCCATCCGGCTGTGGGTGCGTCCGGACCGCCTGGCCCAGATGGGGATCACCGTTCCGGAGATCATCAACGCCATCCAGGCGCAGAACACCGTCAATCCGGCCGGCCAGGTTGGCGGGGAACCGATTCCGGCGGGCCAGGAGTTCACCTACGCCGTGCGCTCGCAGGGGCGCCTGGAGATGCCCGAGGAATTCGGCGAGATCGTTCTCCGGGCGGAGCCCGGCGGCTCGATCGTGCGGGTGAAGGACGTCGCGCGGGTCGAGCTCGGCGCTCAGAACTACACCATGCTGGCCCGCCTGAACGGGCGCCCCTCGGCCATCATCGCGCTTTACCAACTGCCCGACTCCAACGCGGTGGATGCCGCCCGCGGCGCCGAGGCGGTGATGGAGGAGGCGAAGAAGTCCTTCCCGCCGGACATGGACTACGTGACCTGCCTCGACACCACCCTGGCGGTGACCGAGGGCATGAAGGAGATCGTTCACACCCTGGTCGAGGCCCTGGTGCTGGTGATCATCGTGGTGTTCATCTTTTTGCAGGGCTGGCGGGCCACGCTGATTCCGCTGCTGGCCGTGCCGGTCTCGCTGGTCGGCACCTTCGCGCTCTTCCCACTGTTCGGATTCTCCATCAATACCCTCTCGCTGTTCGGACTGGTTCTGGCGATCGGGTTGGTGGTGGACGACGCCATCGTCGTAGTCGAGGCGGTGGAACATCACATCGAGCACGGCCTCTCGCCCAAGGATGCGGCGTTCAAGGCCATGGAGGAGGTCTCCGGTCCGGTGGTGGCCATCGCGATCATCCTGGCGGCGGTGTTCGTGCCGACGGCGTTCATCCCGGGCATCACCGGACGCCTCTATCAGCAGTTCGCCGTGACCATCGCCGTCTCGGTGATCATTTCCGCGTTCAACGCGCTGACGCTTTCCCCGGCGCTGGCGGCGATGCTGCTGCGTCCGAAGACCCGCGGCACCGGCCTCCTGCAGCGGTTCTACGACGGCTTCAACAAGGTGTTCGGCCGGGTGACCAACGGCTATGTGAGCACCTGCCGCCTGCTGGTGCACAAGGGCCTGGTCTCGGTGGTCCTGCTCGCAGGCGCCGCGGTGCTGGCCGGGTTCTTTGGTCGGGCGATTCCCACCAGCTTCCTGCCGGACGAGGACCAGGGGTACGTCTTTGCCGGTGTCCAGTTGCCGGACGCCGCCTCCCTCCAGCGCACGGACGCCGTGGTGCGGCAGGCGGAGGAGATCATTCAGAAGACCCCGGGTGTGAAATACTGCACGTCGGTGGTGGGATTCAGCCTGCTGAGCGGCGTCAACAACACCTATAGCGGCTTCTTCTTCATCACCTTCGAGGAGTGGGCCAAGCGGAAGCGTCCGGAGGAGCAGTACACGGCCATCAAGGAGCATTTGAACCGCGGGCTGGCGGGGATTCCCGGCGCGGTGGGTTTTGCCTTCCCGCCGCCGGCAATTCCCGGCGTGGGCGCGTCGGGCGGCGTCACGTTCATTCTGGAGGATCGCGAGGGACGCGACACCGGCTTCCTTGCCGAAAATCTCAGGAAGTTCATCGGCGCAGCGCAGAAGCGTCCGGAACTCGCCGGGGTATTCTCCACGGCCCTGCTGTCCGTACCCCAGGTGTACGTGGACGTAGACCGCGACCAGGTGCTGTCGCAGGGGGTATCCCTCAAGGACGTGTATTCCACGATGCAGTGCTTCATGGGCGGAGCGTTCGTGAATTACTTCAACCGTTTCGGACGCCAGTGGCAGGTGTATGTGCAGGCGGAGGGCGACTACCGCATGCGGCAGGAGAATCTCGGCCAGTTCTACGTGCTGAACAATGCGAGCAACATGGTGCCGCTCGCCGCGCTGACCACCCTGCGGGCCACCAACGGCCCGGAGTTCACCATGCGCTATAACCTCTACTCGGCCGCCCAGGTGAATGCATCGGCCCGCCCCCCGTTCAGCTCGGCGCAGGCCATGCGCGCGCTGGAGGAGGTCTTCAACGAGACCATGCCGTCGGGCATGGGATACGACTACATGGGCATGAGCTTCCAGGAGCAGAAGGCGCAGCAGGGGGTGTCGCCCATGGTGATCTTCGGATTCTCCCTGCTGTGCGTGTTTCTCATCCTGGCCGCGCAGTATGAGAGTTGGAGCCTGCCGTTCAGCGTGCTGCTGGGCACTCCGGTGGCGGTCGCCGGCGCCTTCGGCGCGCTGATGGTCGGCCATTACGAAAACAATGTGTATGCCCAGATCGGACTGGTGATGCTCATCGGCCTGGCGGCCAAAAACGCCATCCTCATCGTGGAATTCGCCAAAATGGGTTACGAACAGGGCAAGCCGCTGCTCGACGCTACCCTGGAGGGGGCGAAGCTGCGGTTGCGTCCGATCCTGATGACCAGCTTTGCCTTCATCCTGGGCTGCGTCCCCCTGGCCAAAGCCAGCGGCGCCGGCGCGTTGTCGCGGCAGGTGATGGGATTCACCGTCATCGGCGGGATGCTCGCCGCCAGCGGCATCGCGATTTTCCTGATCCCGGTGCTGTTCTACGGCGTCGAGAAACTGAGCGGCGGCGGGAAGGAACATGCGGCGACGCCGGAGGCCGGGGCCGCGCCGGCGTCGGCGGGTGGAGGGCATTCGGCATGAGATCACCATTTCCCGGATGGCGATGCGGGATGTCGCTGGCGGCAGGGCTTCTGATCGCCGGCGGCTGTGCCTTGGGACCGGACTATCAACGTCCGGAGGTCGCCTCGCCCCCGTCGTACCGGTTCGAATCCGGCGCCGGGACCAATTCCTTTGGGGATCTGGGCTGGCGCGAGGTGTTCACCGATCCGGTCCTCCAGGAGTTGATCGGCACCGCGCTGACCAACAACTACGATCTCCGCCAGGCGGTCGCGCGGGTGGAGCAGGCGCGCAACCTGGCGGTGGCGGCCCGGGCGCCGTTGATGCCGCAGGTCGGCTACGGCGGCAATGTGGGGCGCGGACGCAATGCGATCCTCAACGCGCCCACGCCGACGGGAGGCGTCACCGAAGGCTCCGCCTCGGCCACACTGAGCGCGACGTGGGAGCTTGACGTTTGGGGGCGCATCCGCCGGCTCAGCCAGGCGGCCCGGGCCCAGTACCTGGCGACCGATGAGGCGCGGCGCGCGGTGACCATCTCGCTGGTGGGGCAGGTGGCCACGGCCTACTTCCAGTTGATGCAGTACGACCGCGAGCTGCAGATCCAGCGCGACGCGACCAATGCCTACATGGGCAGCTACCGGATCTTCGACCAGCGCCGAATCAACGGGGTGGCGTCCAAGCTGGAAACCGACCGCGCCCTGGCCGCTTTTTCCAGTGCCGCAGCGGCCATTCCCACCCTGGAACTGAGCGTGGCGTTGACCGAAAACCAGATCAGCGTCCTGCTCGGGCAGGCGCCCGGGCCGGTATCCCGCCGCCCTCTGGACGATACGGTGGACTGGCCGATGGACATTCCCGCCGGGCTCCCAAGCGCGCTGCTGCAGCGGCGTCCGGATGTCGCCGCCTCCGAGCAATCCCTGATCGCCGCCAACGCCAACATCGGGGCCAATCTCGCCGCGATGTTCCCGCAGTTCGGGCTCACGGCCTTCCTGGGCAAAGTGAGCCCGGAACTTTCGGCGTTCACCGGCGGCACGGCCAATGCCTGGAACGTCGGTGCCACCCTGGCCGGGCCGCTGTTCCAGGGCGGGGCGCTCCGCGCGCAGTACCGCGCGGCCAAAGCCCAGTTCGAAGAGTCGCTGGCGAGCTATCAGCAGACCGTGCTGACCGCGCTTCAGGACGTTTCCAACGCGCTCATTTCCCGGGAGAAATACGCCACCGCCCGCGAGGCGAACCAGGATGCCGTGGTGTCCCTGACGTCCTCCGTGGAGTTGGCCACCCAGCGTTATCTCAACGGCAAGTCCAGCTACTATGAAGTCCTCCAGGCGCAGCAGGAGCTCTATCCCAGCCAGCGCGCCGAGGTGCAGGCCCGGGTCAATGAGCGTCTGTCGGTGATCCAGCTCTATGTGGCCCTCGGCGGCGGCTGGACCAACACGGCGCCGGCGATGGCGAAATAGACGATGCTCGTCCCTGGCAGGGGGACGATCATTGCTTGGAATCGGGCTCGTCCTCGAGCGTGTTTCGGAACGCGGCCAGACTGGCGATGGTAATCGCCTCCCGGTGCCAACGGCGGAGAGAAGGCCAGGGAAAAAATATGAGATGCGCCCCAGTGCTGCGTTTTCCCGCCCGGGAATTGCCCCGGCGCATGTCGCTCGTTACCCTTTCGCCGTGGCCGATGAAAAACGCCGCTCCAAAACAACTCCCTCTGCCCGTGCGCGCCGCCCGAATCCTCCGCAGGCTTCAGCCGCTGCGCGGGCTGGACGAGGGCGAAAAGTCGCTGCACGCCCTGGGGTTGGCGGCGACGCCGCAGGAACGATGGGATCTGTGGGAGCAGCAAATGCGTTCGGCCGGCTTTTGGAAGCGCTCGAAACGGAAGGCATCCGCTACATGATCATCGGGATGTCGGCGGCGATTGCCCAGGGGGTGCTGGGCAGCACCCTCGACATTGATGTGTGGATTGACCTCCCGCCGCGGCAATACATGCGAATCCAAAATCTGGCCCTCAGGACCGGGGCCACCGTTGCGGCCAACACCGTGGTTTATCTGGAGGACGGCAAACCCGTGAACTTCGTGTACGAGGTGACCGGATTGGAGAAATTCGGTGCGGAACTGAAACATGTGGTCCAGGCGAGGCTCTACGGCCGCCAGGTTCCGGTGCTCGGGCTGTCGCGGATTCAGCGCAGCAAACGCGCCATCGGCAGGGACAAAGATCTGCTGCACGTGAAACTCATCGCTGACTTCCTGAAATGCCGACGCCGGCTGGATACCCCCGGGCGCCGATAGAAGAGCCAAGGCACCCTCCCAAGCCCGGCGAAATCGTCTGGGGCAGACTGGGCTCGCAGGGGCGCATCTCACTTTTTTGGGGGTTGCGGGATCTGGACACGGATTTCACGGATTCTCACGGAGAAGAAAGGGCCCTCTCTCTGTATCCGTGTCCCTTCGTGAAATCCATGTCTCCCCTTCTGCCGGTGACTCCAAAGCGTCGCCTGAGAGCGCCAGCATCCTTGCTGGCGTGCGCGCAACCGGGAGCAACGCGGTGGCCACTCCACAGGTGTATGGATCGCCGGAGCCTTCCCACCAAAAAATTGAGATGCGCCCGGCTCTCAGGCCTACCGGCATTTCCCCTGGCCCTGCCGGGGCCACAGAGGACAAAGTGCCAGGTCCTTTGGCATTCTTTGCCGTGCCATCCCCAATGCTGGGGCGCATCTCAAATTTTTGGCCCTGACGGGGCCGCAGACTCCAGCCCGGGGCTGAGCCTCCCGGCGATGCCCTGGGCGAGGAATCCCCCCACCGTCTGCGCCTTGAAAAGGCGCCAGAGCCCGAGGAATTCCACCGGAGGATCGAGGCCCTATCGGGGTGGAGGTCTCGGGTGGCGCCGCCACGGGATCTCAGGGCCTCTGGCACCCCTTCAGGGTGCCCACCTTCCCAATTCACTCTTCCAACCCGGGGCTGCGCCCAACGCGCAGCTCCGGGCTGGGTTCTCCTGGCCCTTCAGGCCGGCTTCTTCATGGAGACGAAATTTAGCCGGATCAGGCGAGGATGCCATGGATCGGCTTCGACCCGTCCTCCACCAGCCGGACCGGGCGGCCGGCGATTTCGACTTCGAGCTTCTGGTGGTCCAGTCCGAGTTGATGGAGCAGGGTGGCCTGGAGGTCGCTGAGGTAGGTGCGGTTCTCGACGGCCTTGTAACCGACGTCGTCGGTGGCGCCATAGACCATGCCGCCGCGCACGCCGCCGCCGGCCAGCCAGGAGGTGAAGCCCATGGGGTTGTGATCGCGGCCCACGGTGTTCTGCGACCAGGGGGTGCGGCCGAATTCGCTAGTCCACACCACGAGGGTCTGGTCGAGAAGGCCCCGGAGTTTGAGGTCGCGGATGAGTCCGGCGATGGGCTGGTCGGTTTGCCGGCACAGCGGCGCGTGGCCTTCGATATTGTCGTGCGAATCCCATCCGCCGTTGCCGCCGCCGGCGTGGCAGACCTGGATGAACCGGACACCCCGCTCGACCAGGCGCCGGGCCAGAAGCAACTGGCGTCCGAAGGCGTCGGTCTCGGGACGGTCCAGTCCGTACAGCGCGCGCACGGACGCCGGTTCACTGCTGAAGTCCACCGCCTCCGGAGCCGAGAGCTGCATTCTCGCCGCCAGTTCGTAGGCCCGCGTGCGCGCGGCGATGGCGGTGTCCAGCTCGTGCGCCTCGCGGAACTCCCGGTTCAGCGCTTCCAGGGCTTGCATCTGCCGCTCGCGCTCCGCGGCGGGAAGGCCCTTCGGTGGCTGAAGGTTTTTCACCGGAACGTCCCCGCCAAAAAATGGCGTCGCTGCCATCGTGGCGCCGAGGAAACCGCCATGGGTTTGCACCGCGGAAGTGGGGCGCCCAATGTTGACGAACGCCGGCAGGTTGCGGTTCTCGGTGCCCAGCGCGTACGACACCCAGCTGCCGAGGCAGGGATACTCGAGGGTTTTGTCCCGGTGCCCGGTGGCCCACTCGATCACCGCCGGGAAGTGGTTCGACTCGTGGCACCACATGGAGCGCACCACGGCGATCTCGTCAATGACGCCGCCCACGTGGGGGAACCAGTCCGAGACCGGGATGCCCGATTCGCCGTAGCGGGTGAAGGTGCGGTGGCAGGGGATCACCGGACGCCTCATCTCGGCCAGATTGTCGCCGAAGCCCACGGCATCCATCAGGGTGCCGGCCCAGCGGTTGTCCTTGGGGTCGAAGGTGTCAATGTGGCTGACCCCGCCGCACATGAAGAGAAAGATGACCGAGCGCGCGCGGGGGGCCGCAGTAGGGAGGCGCGCCGGTTCCCGCAGGCCGCCGGCTTCGGACCACAGGGCGCCCAGGGCGGACCCCACGAATCCCACGCCCGCCTGGTGCAGAAACTGGCGCCGGCGAATGCGTCCACATGGGAATTGAAGTTCGCGAGGCATGGGAACGGTCACCGGACAAAGACAAATTCATCCAGATTCAACAGCAGCCAGGCGAAGCCCTTCATGCGGTCGGGATCGCCTCCCAGGTAGTCGAGCGCCTGGGTCCGCTCGCCTTCGGATGGCAGGCGTCCCAGCGCAGTCTGGTATCCGAGACGCACGGCCGCGGCGGGATCGCCCCCGCTGAGGCCGGACAATTGCTGCGACAGGTGCTGGGCGCTGAACTCCACGAGTGGATTGTTCATCATGAACAACGCCTGCGGGGCGGTGACCGTCTGCTGGCGCCGAGGGCATACCGACCGGCCGTCTTCGGCGTCGAAGGTTTGCAGGTAGTCCGGCATGGCGTCCCGGTTGGTTTTGTAACCCCGCGACATGTAGGCAGTGCGCCGGCGGGATTCCTTGTCGGGCGGGCCGGCGGGGAAGGATTTGCCTCCGAGGGAGGTGTCGAGCTGGCCTGCGAGCTGCAGCAGGGCGTCGCGGATGGGTTCCGCCTCCAGACGCCGCAGCGGGAACTTCCAGAGCATCCGGTTGTCCGGATCCCGGGCCTGGTTGGCCAGTTCGACCGCGCGCGGTCCGGCGGAGGCACGCGCATAGGCCTCGGAGGTGACCAGCAGCCGGTGCAGCCACTTCATGCGGTAGCCGTTGGCCATGAATTCCGAGGCGAGGAAGTCGAGGAGTTCCGGATGATCCGACGCGCCGCCCAGGCTGCCGAAGTCGTTCGGCGTGCGGTGGAGTCCGGTGCCAAAATGCCATTGCCAGAGGCGATTGACCGCCACCCGGGCGAAGAGCGGATTAGACGGCGCGGTGAGCCAGTCCACGAAGGTCTCGCGCCGTCCCTCGCGGAATTCGGGTTCGCCGTTGGCGAAGGGGAAGCCCGGCTGCACCGGACGGCTCAGGTTGGGCCGCGCCGGGTCGCCGGTCTTCAGAACATAGTTGGTCTGCGAGCCGCGCAGGGCGTCCTCTGCCACGGTCCAGAACTGTGGGAGCGGTTCCGGAGCCTTGAGTTCCCTCAAGGCCTTGAGGAACTCGTCGTATCGCGGGATCTGGTCCGCGGGCATGACCTCTTTGATCTTCCCCGGATCAATCCGGAGGATGGGATGGTAGTCGTCCGCCACCTTCTGTTCGGCGGCGCTGCGTTGATCCTCCGGCTTCCGAATGGCGGCTTGCGCGTCGGGAGGCAGTGCGGCCAGCCGTTCCTCATACAGCCGCGTGTGATAGGGCTGGATGTAGCGGCGCATGGTGTCCACCAGCGCTTGCTGGCGGGAGGCATGGTCCGCGACCGCCCGCCCCTGCGCGAAGACCTGCTCCGGGGTCGCCAGGTCCACCGACTGCAGCGCCAGCGGATCGAACAGGGCCTTCATGGCGTAGAAGTCCTGTTCGCGGATCGGATCGTAGAAGTGATCGTGGCATTTGGCGCAGCCCACGGTCATTCCCAGGAAAGCGGAGGAGATGGTCTCGACCGCCGAGATCGCGAGCTGCTGGTCGGTGTCGGTCCTGGACGTGGCCCCGCGGGACAGGAATCCGAGGGCGAACCGGTCCTCAGGACGCGGCTCCACCCGGGCGATGTGCCCTTCGGGAGAGACGGTCCGCCGCTTGGCGGCGCGGTTGCCCAGGATTTGTGCCCGGGCGAACTCGTCGAAGGGCAGGTCCCGGTTCAGCGCCTCGATCACCCAATCGCGCCACAGGTGGATGCCGGAGGCGGCGGGCATGTCTTCGTCGAGATCCGCATACCGCAGGACATCCAGCCAGTGGCGCCCGTAGCGGATGCCGTACTGGTCGCTGGCCAGGAGGGCGTCCACCACGGCCTCGCGGGCGGTTGGCGACTCGTCGGCCAGGAAGTCCCGCTGCTGTTCGATGGTGGGAGGAAGACCGGTCAGATCGAGACACACCCGGCGCAGCCAGGTCGCCTTGTCGGCGGGCCCCAGGGGCGTCAGCCCGCGGGAGCTGGACGCTGCCGCGAGGAAGGCATCCACCGGATTCGACGACCGGGTCGCGGACGCAGGAACCTCGGGCCGGACCACGGGACGCAACGCCCACAGATCCTCGGACTTGGCCCGCGGACTTTCAGCCAGGCCATTCCCAACGCACGTCAGCATCAGGCTGATCGCGAGCCTCTGGAAGCAGGGTCGCATGTTTCGGGACTCTTCCGAAACCATCCTGAAGGCCGCTGGCGCAGTCAATCAACGGCGCGTCGGGAATTCAGCGCGGACAATGTCGGAATGACCCATGCCCGCTCGCCGCCCGCTGTCCATCCAGACCCGGCGGCGGGGATCGGGGCAGGGGGAGGGGAAAGGATTTGGGGTCTGGGGTCTAGGGTCTGGGATCTGGGGAAAACGCCGTCGAACCACGAACCACGGACCAATGCCCCTTCCTCATTCACTCCGTAGCGCCACCATCGGGTCCACCCGCGCTGCGCGGCGGGCGGGGAGCCAGCAGGCGAGTGTTGCGATGACGAGCAGGACCGCGGGACCCAGCAGAAGAGAGAACGGATCCAACGGGGTGATCTCGAAGATCAGGGTTCGGAGAAAACGGCTGAGAATCAGGTATCCAGCCAATCCCAGGACGATGCCGAGGGCCACCAAGCGAAGCCCCTGCCCGAGGACCAGGGCGAAGAGATCCCCCGCGCCGGCGCCGAGCGCACCGCGGATGCCGAACTCCTGCGTCCGCTGGCGGACATGGAAGGCCAGCACGCCGTAAACTCCAAGCGCCGCCAACATCAGGGCCATGCCTCCGAACAGACTGAGCAACTGCATCGGCACCCGATGGCTCTTGAGCGTGCCTTCGATCCGCGCCTCCAGCGTCGCCACGTCGAACACCGGTTGCTCAGGATCCAGGCCCCTCAGAGTTTGGCGCAGGGATTGGATGAGCGCCTCCGGCGGGACGGCGGCCCGGACCACCAGCGTGAAGCTTTCGACAGGACGCTGATGAAAGGGGAAGTAAAGAGTCTCCTTGGACGTCTGGTCATCGAGACCGCGATGCTTCACCGGCGCCACCACCCCCACGACGGTGCGCAGGTTCTGCGGTTCGTTGGCACCGCGGTAAAGCTGTTGCCCAATCGGGTCGCGTCCGGGGAAGTACCGGTCGGCTAATACCCGATCAATGATCACTACGGACGCCGCCCCATCGGTGTCGGATGGGGTGAAGCTCCGTCCGCGCAACAGCGGAATCCGCATGGCGCCGAAATATCCGGCGGACACCGAGCGGATCTGACCGTGCGGCGGCGGCTGACCCTCGGGGGGCTGGTGACCGACAATGTGATAGGTCCCTTGGGAATTGCTGTAGCCAAAGGGGATCACGTCCGTGAAGCCGACGTCTGTCACCCCCGGCAATGCACCCAGTTCGGACACCAGCCGGTCCGCAAATCCGCGTCGCTGGTCATCGGTCGGATACTTGACCTCCGGCAGGGTGAGCCGCGCCGTGAGCACCGAGGTCTGGTCAAAGCCAGGGTTCTGCCGCTGGAGCCGTTGGAAACTGTGATAGAAGAGCCCCGCCGTGGTGAGGAGCATCACCGCCAGCGCGACCTCGGCCACCACCAGGGCGTGGCGCAGGCGGAGCTGGGACCGGCCCGCGCTGGTGCGTCCGCCCCCATCCCGCAACGCCTCGGCGGCATCCGCGCGCGCCCCCTGCCAGGCGGGCAGCAACCCGAACGTCGCCGCCGCCAGGCCGACTGTCGCCAGGGTGAACAGAAACACGCGCTGATCGAGGCGGACGGTCTGTCCGCGCGGCAGACTGGTGATGCCCAGCCCGTCGGCTGCCGACAATCCCCACCGCGCCAGCAGCCATCCGAGGAGCCCGCCGGCGGCGAACAGCACGAGGCTTTCCATGCCGATCAGCCGGACGAGGCGCCAGTGTCCGGCGCCCAGCGCCGAGCGGATGGCCAGTTCGCGCTGATGCGCCATCACACGCGTCAGCAGTAGATTGCCGACATTGGCGCATCCGATGAGCAGGGCCGCGACCACTCCCGCCTGCACCAGCCAGAGCATGCTCCGGATGTCGCCAATCGTTTCCTCCAATACCGGCATGACCACCGCGGTGAATCCCGTGGACTCCACCCACGAGCGCGCATCGGGAAGGCGCTCCAGGTTTTGGGCGATGAGGGTCACGCATTCCTGTTGGAGCCGAGCGGGCGTGGCGCCGGGCTTCAGGCGGGCATACATGGCGGAAAACTCACGGCCCCGCTCCTGATCGGAGCGTTGTTCCGGCGTGAAGGCGAAGGGGACCCAGAGCTTGACCTCCGGCTGGGGAAACTCGAACCCCGGCGGCATCACCCCGAGGATTGTGTGGGAGATGCCATGCAACCGGAGGGTCTCGCCGAGAACGTTGGTGCGGCCGCCGAAATGATCCTTCCACAGCGCGTGGCCGAGCACGACGACCCGCTCTTGACCCGGCTGCGCCTCCGACTCGTCGAAGACGCGTCCCAGGGCTGGCGTTGCGCGCAGCATGGAGAACAGCGAGGGCGTGGCCCGCAGCGCCAGCACGCGCGCCGGACGGTCCTCGCCCGCCAGATTGAAACTCTCCCAGGTGATGAGCGCCGAGGACTCGATGGACGGCGCGCGTTCCACGCGGTCGAGGTAATCGGGAATCGAGACGCCGGCCTTGGCGAGATTCGACTTGGGATAGCTGTTGTTGACCGTCACCAGCCGCTCCGCCTCCGGATACGGCAGCGGTTGCAGCAACACGGCGCTGATCACGCTGAAGATGGCGCTGTTCGCCCCGACGCACAGCGCCAGGGTCAGGACCACCACCGCGGTGAAGCCGGGGTTCTTGGCCAGCTGGCGCAGGGAGAATTTCAGGTCAGGCATGGGAGAGTTTCCGGTTCCAAGTTTTCCACCTGACTATCGAAGACCGGGGCATGAGACCAGGAAACTCATCAGGCCCCTGACGGCCCTCCGCGACCACTGCGTGAGCCTCACGCCAAGGACGCGAAGGCCGCAAAGGCTGGGAGAACATCTTCCACGCAACGATATGGATGGGGGCGCACGCGCCTCGCGTGTCGGTCTCGACGCCCCCGCCGAGACCCGCCGGCGCTCCGTCGTTGTTCACTGACGCAATTCAAGGAAAGGTGAATCCCGCTGCGCGATGAACGACTGGATCCCGCCGACGCTGTCCCGCCTGCTCTGGGAATCTCCGGAACTGGCAGAGGCCTACCTGGTCGGCGGCTGCGTGCGGGACCGGCTGCTGGGGCTTCAGACAAAGGATTTCGACGTCGAGGTCTTCGGACTCGCCTTCGACCGTCTCGCCTCGGTGCTCGGCCGCTGGGGCCGGGTGGACGTGGTGGGACGTTCTTTCGGCGTGGCGAAGCTGACCGTGGCGGCGGGCGAGACGTACGACTTCTCGCTCCCGCGGCGCGATTCCAAGGTCGCGCCCGGACACCGCGGTTTCGAGGTGACCTTCGATCCGGACCTGGAACCGCGCGACGCGGCGGCGCGGCGCGATTTCACGATCAACGCCCTGATGTGGCATGTCCGCCGCGGCGTGCTACTCGACTTTTTCGGCGGGGAAGCCGACCTGCGGGCGGGCCGTCTGCGGCACACGAGCGCCGCGTTCGACGAGGACCCCCTCCGGGTGCTGCGCGGCATGCAGTTCGCTGGACGCTTCCGGCTGACGGGATCGCCGGAGACCCTGGCGCTGTGCCGCGGAATCGTCTCGCGCCATCCGGAACTGGCGGTGGAACGGATTCGCGAGGAATGGTTCAAATGGGCCGAACGCTCGGCCGCGCCGTCCGCAGGCCTCCGGTGGCTCCGGGATTCGGGATGGATCGCCCACTATCCCGAGCTCGCCGCGCTCCCCGGGGTGCCCCAGGACCCGGAGTGGCATCCGGAGGGCGATGTGTGGATCCACACGCTGCACTGCCTGGATGCCCTGGTGTCTCTGTCCGATTGGCAATCGGCGGACCTTTCAACCCGGCGCCTGCTTTCCTTCGCGGTGCTTTGCCATGACTTCGGAAAGCCTTCCTGCACGCGCACCGAATCTCGCGACGGCCGGCTTCGCGTCGTCTCTCCCGGCCACGAAGCCGCCGGCGGTCCCTTCGCCCGCGCCTTCCTGGAGCGAATCCAGGCGCCGGAAGCCCTGGTCGCCCGGGTCGTGCCGCTCGTCGAGAACCACCTGGCCCACTTGCAGGAAGCCTCGGCCCGGGGCGTCCGGCGTCTGGCAACCCGCCTGGCGCCGGCCACGCTGGAGCAACTCATGACGCTCGTCACAGCCGATGCCTTTGGGCGTCCGCCCAATCCGCGCAACGAGCCTCCGGGCTTGGCGCGCCTCCGGGATCAGGCCCGGGACCTGGCGCTGGCCTCCCAGGCGCCGCGGCCGATTCTTCTCGGGCGCCATCTGCTGGAACTCGGCCTCACCCCGGGACCGGTGTTCCGGCAACTCCTCGACGCCGCCTTTGATGCGCAGCTCGACGGAGCGTTCGGGGACCTGGAGGGCGCCCGGGGTTGGCTGCAGGCGCGGCTCGCGGCCAGCGGCGCCGCGGCCGGGGAATCGCCTTGCGGCGAACAACCCGCTCCATAGCCTCGCCGGCGCGCGCGGCGTCCGCGCCCACTCACAAGGAATCCCGTTGAATCCCTCCTCCTCTCCCATCGCTGAGTTCGAACAGGCATTCGCCCAATGGACCGGCCTGAAGCATGCCTTCGCCTTCTGGAAGGGCCGCGTCGCCTTCTACACCCTCCTGCGCGCCCTCGGCGCGGGTCCCGGGGACCAGGTGCTGCTTCCCGGCTACACCTGCGTGATGAACGTCAATCCCATCAAATATGTGGGGGCGACGCCCACGTACGTGGACATTGATCCCGACACCTTCAATATGAACCCCGAGCTCCTCGCGCGCACCGAGGCGCCCCGGGCCAAGCTGCTGCTCGCGCAGCACACCTATGGAAATCCCTGCGAACTCGACGCCCTCGAGGCCGAAGCCAACCGCCGCGGCATCCCATTGATCGAGGATTGCTGCCTGGCCCTGGGATCGCGTTACCGCGGACGCCTCTGCGGGACGCGGGGCCGCGCCGCCTACTGGTCCTTCCAGTGGAACAAGCACATGACCACCGGGCTCGGCGGCATGCTGGCGACGAACGATTCCGAACTGGCGACGCGCATCCGCGAGATCCGCGAGCGGGAAATGCAACCGCCTTCGGGAAAGCTGGCCGGCGTGCTCTCCGCCCAGCGTCTGACCCACACCGTCGGGGTCTATCCCCGGACCACGGCGTTGATCACCGCGGTCTTTCGCTGGCTGAGCAAGCGCGGGGCGATCATCGGGTCCAATGCCCCCGACGACCTCGATGCGCGCATGGCCCCCGACTTCTTCCTGGGCATGAGCGCCGGACAGGCCCGGACCGGACTTCGCAAGCTGAGCCGCCTGGAGGACAACATCGCGCATCGAAGGCAGATGCGGACGCTATACCACGACTTGCTCCGGGAATCGGGCTGGCCCATGCCCAATTTGCCCGACCATCTGGAACCCGTGCCCGTCCGGGTGCCGGTCCGGGTGGCGGACAAGGAGCGGGCGTTGCGCGAAGGCGCCCAGAAGCTGCTGGAGATCGGACCGTGGTTTGAGAGTCCGCTCCATCCCGCCGAGACGCCCTTGGAGCGGTACGACTACCGCCCGGGCCAGTGCCCCGAGGCGGAACGCGCCGCCCGCGAAACCGTGAACCTGCCCGTGCATCTGCGCGCCGACCGGGCTACCGCGGAGCGCACCGTGCGGTTTCTGAAGACCATCGGCCCACCGCATCGCAATTGAGATGAAGCGGGAGATCGGGGGCTGGTTCTCGGGTTCGGCATGCAGAGGCTATCCGCGCAAGCCATCCGATCCGGGAGTGGCGGCGGGCCTCGCCGAGGGTTCGCCGATCTGCTTGCGGAACACCCGCTGGGTCTTCGAGTGACGGAACAGCAGGCCTTCGTAAAAGCGGTGGGCATCGGCGCGTTCCGTCCGGCAGCGCACGGAGAGTTCGGCGGCGCCGCGGTCCGCGGCCCAGCGTTCCAAAGCCCGGACCAGATGCCTTCCGAGGCCCCTTCGCTGCCAGCGTTCGTCCACCACCAGGCCGCCGATTTCGACGCGGTAGCCGGACTCGAGCAACTGGCAGAGGAAGCCGTGGACCCAGCCGACGACACCGGTTCCGGGAATCTCCACGACGAGCAGGCAGTCCGAGGGGGATTGGAGGATGCGCGCCAGGCGCGGTTGAATAGAGTCCTCCGTCGCCGGATAGCCCAACTGGGAAGTCAGGCGCGCGAGCGCCGGCGCGTCCGATGCAATGCCTCTCCTGACGGTTGATTCCTCCATTTTGTCGTGGCGGAATTTTGGCGACGGGCCGAACAGGAATGAAAGCCGGCAATGGGGAGGGGCGCCGTCCTCACCGGACGACCTGCGGATGCCGGCGCAGGCCGTTTTCCAGCCAGAGCTTCCACACCATCCACAGCGCCTCCCGCACGATTTCGCGGGAGATCTTCGACGTTCCCTGGAACCGATCGGTGAAGATGATCGGCACTTCGGCGATGCGCAGGCCGCGGCGCCAGACGCGGTGGGTCAGCTCGATCTGGAAGCTGTAGCCGTTCGACCGGACGGTTTCCAAGCCGATGGCCTGAAGGGTTGCCCGGCGGAAACACTTGAATCCGCCGGTGGGATCGGTGACCGGCATGCCGGTGATCACGCGGACGTATTGGGCCGCGAACAGGCTCAGCAACAGCCGGTTCAACGGCCAATTGATCACCCGGATGCCATCCCGGTAGCGTGAGCCCAGCACCAAGTCCGCCGACTCCGTTCGCGCCGCCTCCAGGAAACGGGGGACATCGGCGGGGTTGTGGGAAAAGTCGGCGTCCATCTCGAAGATAAACTCGTAATCCCGGGCCAGCGCCCAGGCGAATCCGGCGAGATAGGCGCGTCCAAGGCCGTCCTTGATCTGGCGGTGGAGGACATGGACCTGGGGATGCGCCGCCGCCAGTTCGTCGGCCAGAGCCCCGGTGCCGTCCGGTGAGCTGTCGTCCACCACCAGGAGATCCAGCGCCACCGGCTGGGCCATCAGCCGGCGGACCAACTGCGGAAGGTTTTCCCGCTCGTTGTACGTCGGAATGACGATCAGCGTGTCCGCCGCCATGACAGCCGTGAGCCTGCGGAGGGATGGCGGCAGGGACAAGCATGGACCGAACGAGGACTTGCACCGTGGAGGGCGAACCGCTTTTCTCTTCCGCGCCGATGCGGGCGTAGCTCAATGGTAGAGCGCCAGTCTTCCAAACTGGTTACGAGGGTTCGATTCCCTTCGCCCGCTCCATTCTCTTGCAAGCACTTACGAATAAGTGCAAGTAGAGTGCAAGTGATTTTCAGCCGCCGGTGCGCCCATTCGGGCGTTTGAGGATGAACCGCAGACGACACCTTCGTGTGCCCAGCGTCCCCTGCGGAATGCCACTTTCAATCGAAATGCCCGCTTCTTCTGGTGCTGGCAGCGCACCGCCAAGAAACGAGAATTTCCGAGGAAAGACCTCCAGAACTTGGCCTTCGAGGGCATCTACCCCATTTTCACGGTGGCAAAGAAAATCATCACCCCTCGCTCAAGCTGCGACCGCTCTCGCAGATCCGAAATCGCTCGACTCGAGATCTGCTCCTGACATCCCAGGCACGATCCCAGAAGACCCGAAGCCACTTGCCCTCGCAGGCATCGTCGAGTGCATAGAAAAGGCTCCGTGCTACCGAACATCGATCCGACGCTGCCAGCGGAGGCTGCACCGGTCGCCGATCGCTACACCCGGTGGACCGGTGTAAGCAATTCCCAATCAGAATCCGGAAAATCATCTTCTCAGGAGATAACCAGTTTGCCAAGATCAGCCACCATCGCACCGCTTCCCTATCATGGCCTCCCACTCGAACCCCGATGACTACGAGAAGTTGCTCGGGAAGCTAGAAGGCAACGCATTCGAGGAAGAGGTTTGCGCACGCTTGCAGAGCATAATCCTAGATTTCCAGCACATACCGCCCAAACCCCAAGGTGACGGCGGGGTTGACGGCCTCTCCCACGGACAGGACCGTGCCTATTGCTGTTACGGACCAGAACAAGAGGTCCGCAAACTCGACACCAAGGGACTAAAGGATGCTATAGTCAACAAATTCTCCAGCGACTTGCGCAAACTCTTCGAACTGGAGTTTGAGAAGCGAAGGCTTACACACGCAGAAAACGAAGAATTAGCAACCATCTTGGGCGACACTCAAAAGATACGGTACATCTATTTGATTGTTAGCTGGTTCGAATCACATCGTGTGCTCGGCCCACTAAACACGAATTTTACGAAGTACAAAACCGCAAGCAAATTACGCTTTGTTCATCCAGAAGCCACAGTGACAGTGTGGGGGCCAAGAAACCTTGCGGCGCTCGGGGCGGTTGATGAATACACTTTATTTCGTATTCAGAACCCAGCCTTAATAGCATGCGTCCAAGCAGCCTCTGCCGCCAGCATTGGACCACGCTTTGGTCAAGAGTTCGACGCGAAATTCGAAGATTTAAAGCGAAGACGTCCGGAGAATGGCATTAGGATAGACAGCATCGCGAGGAAGCTTCGTGAAGCTTGGGCTGCCGCAATCGCACTAGACGATGACCTCTCGACAAACTCCCTGGCGCTCCATCAAATCTTGGAGTCAGTGCGAACAAACGCAGCCCTGTCCGCGGACGTGAAGTCCATGAGCGCGACAGACCCTTACGAACTGATCAACACGATGCGCCAAGAGATCCAAGTCTTGCTTGAACAAGGATTTGGAGATCGCTTTGGTCCATTTGCTTCACGAATCACACAGGGGCTAGTCGCTGGTCTCATTGGGGAGTGTCCAATCGAGTGGAGGTAAAGTCATGGCGGATGAGGTGGATCCTCTATTAGAACTCGCAAGCGTCCTCCGGGAGGTCGGAGCAAACCCCCGCGTGCGGCGGGATCGCATTGCTCGCTCAACACTGTATGATTTGGATTATCACGTAGCTTTGATTGCGTGTGTCTTCTTTGTATCGCAAGATGGAGTAGTCTCAGAGCCGCGCGGATTAGTTGCTAATTGGTTGAAGCTGCTCCAATTCATCGCAGTCCGTCCAGCTTTGTTGCCAAACTTTCAGATCTGGGCAGCCGCCCGAAGGTTTCAGGACCTCAACACTTGGCAGATGATGCCTCGTGGCTATCTGGGAGACGCCACACACGAACGCACCGTAGAATTGTTGGTCGCTTGTGGCGTTCTCGCTCGAACGGGTGACGAATTAGTCCCCGGCAACCGATTCGACAATCTCCGTCGCATCTACTCGGAATTGCTAGCTAAGAATCTGTTGCAATCCGAGCGCGGAGTCCTCCTTGAGCTTTCTCGTACTAAAGTCAACAAAACCTTACTAAAGGGACAATGATTTGTATCGAAGAAATCAAGGTCTGCGGTGAATCGGATTCCGGTCGATTCGAAGGATCATTCACGTTCACGAATGGTCTGCAGGTAATCTCTGCGGACAACTTCTTCGGCAAATCGCTGGCGGTGACTTCAATTGCGTGGTGCCTCGGTTTGGAGCGAATGTTTGGCCTGCAGGACAACGATCCTTCGCGATTCCCTTTAGCCGTTCGCGAGTCCGCCGATCTTGGCGGCAAGAGTGAGGTGCCCGTTCGCTCATCATTGGCAATTCTGACTCTGAGACGAAGCGATGGCATTGGGGTGCGCCTTAGTCGAGAAATTCTAGGTAATCCTGCTGAAGTATTTGTCGAAGAACTAAACGCCGACAATTCGATCTCCCGTCAAAGCAGACTTCAAGCACGCAAGTGGACGATGAAGGATGAGGCAGCCGGACTGCATAACTTCCTTTTTATTTGGTGCGGTCTTCCGCGTACGCCGGTCCTTACGAATCGCGGCGACGAATCAGAACTCTATCTCGAAAATATCGCACCTCTTTTTTACATCGACCAAAACGAAGGTTGGACCGATCTTCAGGCACAACAGGTGCACCGATACGGCTTACTTCAAGTTTCGGAAGTTGCCGTTGAATATCTACTTGGAGCCACAGCGGCCATTCGAGCGCGGTATGAACGACAACTCCTCGATGCCAATGAGGCTCGACTTAAAGCGCAAGCTGGCGCGCTATCCTCACAAGTGGTGACACTCTTCGAGCGGCACGGTTGGATCACGTCAACCTGGTCGGATCATGGCAATATTGCCAGTATCGCAAAGAGGTGGGGTGCCCAAAGTCTCGCAGAGTCCCTAAAAGATGAACTCAATGTCGATCTTGGGGAGATTCAATCGGCACTTCGCGAGCGGGCCGAAAGACTGCGGACGTACCTCACGCGAGGAGGACTCGATACCAAAAGTGCGAGCGCACCTAGCGACGCCTCCCAGATCGTAGTCGAGCTGAAGGATCAACGTCACAAGAGACGTGAAGAATTGCGAGTTCTGCGACGACAACAATCGGAGCAACAAGAATTGGTCGTCAACATTGAGCATCGCCTTCACTCTGCTCGCGACGTCCTTCGCCTGAAGAAGGAGGGGGTCGGTCGCATTGAAGTTGTAGAATGTCCAACGTGTCATCGCTCGCTAGACCCTGCATCCTTCCACCTCACAGCGCAATCAACCGCATCTGTTGAAGCTCACATTGCCGCTTTAGAGCATGATCGAACCCTGGTTATTTCAAATACTACCTCTACAGGGGAACAGATTGTGCGCCTTAGCGCAGAGTTCACAATGGTGGAGCAACAATTGATTCAGGCGCAACGTGCGCTGGGTGCGGTGAATGAGGCCGTCGGAGCCTCGCGCGAGCACCTAGCGAAGGCCGCTAGCGATCTCGCCTCGGCAGAAACTGAGATGAGCCGCGTTGCTGAGACGGCGAAGGAACTACTCGATTTGCAGACACGGATCAAGGAGTGGCTCGACAAAGTTCAATCGGGAGAGAGTGTTGTACATAACAGGGCTGATTTGGATAGACGCCTCACACAGTTTACTGACAGTTTGCGCAAATTGCTAACAGCCCTCGGCCATCAGGGAATTCTCTCCCAACCTGATGCAGTTTTGCATCTCGATGAGCACTATATTCCGTATTTCGGAACTCGCCGACTCCGTTCACTGGGCTCAGCGAGCGACCACGCCCGTCTAGTCACTGCCTATGTGCTAGCACTGGCCGTGGCTTCCGAAGTAGAGGGTGGCGCGCACCCTGGCTTTGTTGTTCTTGACGAACCACTTCAGCAAAACCCCGACAAAGCACATCGTGACTTATTCATTAATTTTCTTGCAGGTGAGAGTGCGCGTAGGTTGAAAATTCAGACGATTGTCTTCACCTGGCTGCAAGTACCAGAACTGGATTTCCTACGAGCCAATGGTGTTAGGGTGATTACCCCAGGCAGCGGGCATTTTCTTCAGCTCTTGCCTAGCATCGAAGAGGTTGAGTTGGCTCCAATTCCACAATAGGTTGGAGGTTGCCGGAGATTTTTCGGATTTCGACGTGAGTTTGTGGATAAAGGCGCTGGCAAGTGGGAGGTTGAATAGTAATAGAGGGCGTTATCACTTTTCCCTTGTCGTCAAAAATGCTCGTCAACTCCCCTGTTACCAAATAGCTTCATAGCGTGCCTGCCGAGGACGCTAACGAGACAAGCGCAAAGCTCCAGAAGTCGGTCGAGGAAATCGCTGCGCTTGAGGTGCAAATTCGCCTCATGTGGGCGCGGATTGTGCGCTTGGAGGCCCATGTGGAGGCCAGCGACTGCGTCCAGGCGATGCTCGCGAGCCAGCTTGGGTACGACAAGGCGGGCATGCTCGACTTGATGCGAAAGACCCAGAATGATGTGCATCAGAAATTTCTCGAAGAGATCGAAAGGGAGGATCCGTCCGCCGCAGCTTGGCTGGATCGGCGTCCACTTGACGGTGGCTCGGCTGGCCTCGAAGACGACTTGCCGAAGAGTCAATAGTCGGCGCGAGGATGCGGTGTTCGATTCCTGCGTGGCTCGCGAGGTGGCAAAGTCAGTCCCGCTCTCCGAGAATTCGTTGTGCCTTCGCAGGTAGAACGGCCGAGAATTTGAGCGGAACTGCCGTGACCTGGCAGGCGTCTGATGGTCGTTCGGTACCGTGCTGCCTCCAATGGAGAAAGTCCGACCAAAAGACCCGCCCGTCGATGGCCGGGAACTTGGGAAGCCGAAACCATCGCCTCGCGACAGAATAGGACACGTCCACGAGCACGGCGAACTCCTTGGCCGATAGCGCCTGATCGAGCCGCCTCTTCTCCAGTACCGCTGCCAGCGACACCCCAGCCAACTGTTTGTCCCTGGACGCGTGCTTCTCCTCGCAGCGCAGGGGTGGCGCCGCAGAGCGAGTCGAAGTTCGAGACCCGTTACTGCCTTTTACGGCTTCTTTGCCCATGCACGAATTGCCGTCGGGCAAGGATTCGGTTTCGAACGAGAAATGTTGTTCAGAAATCCGGTGCTGCCCGACCGACTCTCCAGAGCGGCGTCTGGGGAACTGCCGCTCGTGCATGGTACCTACCCGTTCCCTAACGGGAGGCCCGTGGCCGGATTTCCCTCTGCCATCGTGAAATCGCCAAAGCAAACCATCGGATTTCGTTTGGAGGAGGAGTACCGATCCGCCCTCGTCGCTCACGCAAAGGACTTGGATCTTACGGTGAGCGAGCTTGTGTCTCGATACGTCACTGCGGGCCTTCGAGAGGACGCAGCGCGTGGATCTGTTTACGATGCACTCTGCAGTATGAAGGCTGAGCTTAAAGAATCGAGGCGGGATTTGTCCCTCCTTGCAGAGACCCTGCTCGTTGCCACGGGCAACGTTGGGGAGGAAGAGGCTCGCGCGTGGGCCACAAAGAATTTGGCTGCAGAGTAACTTCACCCCTCTTCATCCGATGCTTTCCTACTCATCGCCTATCACTACCAAACGCAGGATGCAGTACTACCTCGACATGGTCGAGGCAGGTCGTCGGGAAGATTCGGTGGAGTCTCCGGGATACTGGCTTGGCGGTGGCGCGGAGATCCTCGGTCTTTCAGGAGATGTGACAGAGGCCGCGCTAAAGAACTTGTTGGATGGCAAATCGAGTGACGGCAAGAGGGATCTCGTTCAAAATGCAGGCGACCCTAACCGGGTGCGAGGAATCGACATTGTATTAGGTCCACCAAAGTCTGTCTCCACCTACGCCTCGATGGTTGATGATGTTCGGCGTGAAATTGTTCTTCAGGTTGACAGCGACGCAGTGAAGATAGTCATCGAGTACCTGGAGATTGAGGCGGGGCGAACCCGGCGTGGGCACGGAGGATCCAGCACGGAGCCTGCCTCCATCGTCGTTGCCTGTTCTCGGCATCTTGCCTCACGGTCACTGGATCCACAGATTCACACCCACGCCTTGATACTCAACGTCGGTATTCGCTCCGATGGATCCAGTGGAGCAATCGACAATCGAGAGCTATTTATTCACCGGAAGCGAGCAGACCAGCTCTATCTCTTTTACCTAGCTCTTGGTCTTAAGCTTGAGCTTGGATTGAAGTTGGAGCGAGACGGGATCGGATTTCACATCACGGGCGTCCCCAAAGATCTTTGCAAGGAGAACTCGCAACGCCGAAAGGCCATCCTCAAACATGCCGGGGACTCTGCTCCAGGGAATCACCGCGCCCGAGAAGCGGCGGCGATGGCGACTCGGCCAGCCAAAGTGACGGTACCAAAAAGCGAGCTGCTGCGTCGTTGGCAGGAGCGTGGCCAGGCCATGGGTTGGGGTTCAGAGAAGGCTCAGAAGCTTGGAGACGCTGACGCTGCATTGGCCGCCAAGGCGCAGCGCACCTCCACCTTGGGCAAGGATGTTCCTGAGGAGTTCCAAGCAAAGGAGCGCTCGCCTTCGACCGACTCACCCGGCGGTTTGGCGGGGGCTGATCCCAAGACGGCCAGCGGGCAACGAGCCGGTAAACTGGCGAAAACGGTTACCCGGATTGGACGGGGACGATATCGCCTCAGCTATCGGCGCTGGGGTGACGTCATCTGGAACCAGAAGCTGGCGCTTGGGCTTGTCGAGGTTCGACTGCAGATGATGCGCCCATTTTCTCGTTCGTGGCGGATCAACCCTGCGTCCAGAGTGGAGGTACCCACGCTTCGCATTGTGGCAAAGCGGATCCGTATCTTTGAGGCGGTGCCGCCCCACCTGAGGCCAGAGCCTAAAGTGTTGTGGAAAAAGGGGTTCCTGTGGCCAGAGCTGAGGTTTGAGCGCAGGCAAATCGCTCCGGAAGCCCCTCGCTGGAGCCCCGCTACGAAGCTGACGCTTCCGCAGTTCAAATTTGGTTGGCAATGGTCGCCTGCTCGGCCACAAATGGCAAAGCCGACTCCGACAGAGAGTCAAAAGAAGAAGCAAAACCAAACGCAGTGACCATGCCATGAGACTCGTCTGCCAACGCCGGGACTGCCCAGGTGTTGCCATGACGGAGCCAAGCTGTTTGCGGTGCGGATTGGAGACAGACGTTGCGAGCCTCGGCCAACGGGTATTTCGCGACGGCATGAGTGGATTTCGGGCTCGTTTCGGCATTAGGTGCCCCCGCTGCAAGGCGGTGATTCCAGCGTTTGAATCGCAGTGCAAGAACTGCGGAGCCACCTTGGTTGAGTCAATCAAGGGCGCCGCTGGCCGTAACAGCGAGCGGCTGCGAAAGCTTGTCGCCCCTACTCCGACCAAAAAGCGCCTCTTTCAGTGGTTCTACTTTTTGGCGTCGGTAGCCATCGCATGGTTTATTTTGGCGTTCCTGGAGCGACGATACTCGAAGGACTGGCTGCTTCACATGTCGCTTACGCCAGTATATTTGTCAGTTTTCTTTCTGTTATCGCTTTGGGTCATCCCGCCAAAGACCATCATAGCCTTTCGGCAAAGGACTTCCGTGCTGGTGAAGTTGGGAGTTATTTGCAACGCAGTAACGCTGCTGATGTTGTTGCAAGTGTTCCTAGCGACGTGGTGGGCACGGTCGCTGATGCTTGCTACCCTTTTCATAGCAACTTGGCTTGGGGCATGGATCTTTTGGCGCTTTCTATGGCCAATGTCGAATATCATGAACACTATCTACACTGGGGATGTTGTGGAAGAGTTCGATCCCCAGTCGCCGCAAGGCCGTAAAGCTTATTACGACTAACCGCCTGTGGCTTCCATTCTCGACTACTTCACGAAAATTCCTGAGGATGAATCCAAGAAATCCTCTGTTTGGGAGTACTTGACCCCAGTCAAGAAGCCGGATGGTTCGCGAGCCGAGCGCGGCTCAAGTGTACCGTGTGCAGTGGAGTTCAGCGAAGACCATGTTTTTTGGGCCATGCGGAACACTCCAGTTGGCGAAGCCGTAAAGCACTTCTTGGCGTGTGGGGCGATTGGAACAGGGAAGACAACGGTCATTGATCTCTTCATCCAATCGATTGCGCCTCGATTTCGGCCGGGCCGGGCGGTGCCGGAGCAATTGATCATCTTCGATGCAAAGGGCGAGATTGTTCCAAAGCTCGCCGCCCTCGGTTTCTCTTTGGAGAATGGTGGGCCAGAGAACAACATCTGGCTTTTTAACCCGTACGACAAACGGTCAGCGGTTTGGAACCTTGCCAAAGCGGTAGAGACTCCGCTGATGGCCCGCCACTTCGCTTCACTCGTGGTGCCCTCCGAACCCAAAAGCAACACGCCGTACTTCTGGACGGCGTCACGGCGTTTAGTTTACGCGGTGCTTCTGGCGCTGACGAAGGTTGCGGGAGACCGATGGCAGCTTCGCGACTTGCTCTGTGCGTTTGACTCGCGCGAGCGCCTTCTTGCGCTGACGTCACGCCACGGACGAGCGAAGGCCCTAGCCAGTTCGATTCTCAACGACAGTCAGCACTCAGACGCAGTGATTTCGAGTGTGGCCACCAAACTTGATCAACTTGAGGAGGTGTCGGCCCTTTGGTACTCCGCGCGGAGCAATGCAACCTTTTCGATCTCTGAGTTTTTGAAGCGGCCAGGAATTCTGATTCTGGGACACGATCCGGTGCTGGAGGAGAGCTTGTGGCCCATCAATGCCATGCTCCTAAAGTCGCTTTCCCAGGAAATCCTTCGCCGTCCTGATGTCTCCGGGCCTCGGCACTGGTTTGTCCTTGATGAGTTCCCGGCGATGCATCGCGTACCTGCGATTCACGCCTTGGTCAACCGTGGACGTTCCAAGGGTGCTTCGGTGGTGATTGGTATCCAGGGCATTGATCGGCTGAACGAACTTTACCAAGAGACTGGAGCCAATGACCTGCTGGAGCAGTGCTCCAACAAGACGTTTTTTCGAGCAGGTGGTCCAAAGACAGCGGAGTGGATCGAGCGGTATTTTGGAAAGTACCGGCGCACCGAGGCGACGTACACTGCTACACGCGCTGGCCGGCAGCGCTCCGAGTCCGTTCAATTTCAGACGGTTGAACGACCCCTCTTTCTTGCGTCATTTTTCATGAACCTGCCGCTTACCGGCCGGGGTCGGTCCATAGTGGCTGTCAACGACGTGTCTTACCTAAACGCTACGCTCATCACCAAGCGCAGTTTTGATGAAGTGAATGCGTGGCGAATCCCGGCGCGACGCGACATTCGTAGGATTTGGCCCCGCGACGGTAAGGAGGACCAAGTTTTCGTGCCGTGGGATGAGGTTGAAGAGCAGAGCTTCTGTGGAAGTGTGACGTCGCAGGAATCGGCTTCCGGCACTCAGCCAAAGTCAGGGCGAAAGCGAAAGCTCCCCCGGCGTGGAGATCGGTGGCCAAATTCTGGAAGCGATGGCGCTTCCGATAAGCGATCTTGAGGTGTTGCCATGGATTCGGAATCAAAACGACTTATCAAAGTGAAACACCCAATCATAACCGTCGAGCCAGAGGAAATCAGACGTCGCGGAATCCCACTCTGGGCCGCGTTCCTAGTATTACTGGTCCTAGCAGTTGGTGGGATCGGTGTACTGGTGATGATTCTTCGACAGACGGTCGGAGAGAAAGCCCGTTTGGAACGAGAGCTTGGGACTTGGAAAGTTGAAAAGGCGCAGGGCGACATAGAGCGCGAGCGGACTTCCGACCAAGCCAGACGGGTACTTGCAAAGGCTCGGCAGGACACGGCCCTAACAGAGATCAAAATTGCGGTAAGCGCATGCTCGGAGCTTCTGACTGCCCGCGAAAAGCTGGATCGCGAATCTCAGGAGCTGCTCGTCAGCGATGCGGGAAAGCTTGTTGCGCGCATTCCCGAGTTGGTCGCCTCGGCGCAGCGCCTCTACCAAAACGACTTGCCGAATGTCGCACCGCGCTCGGTCGTGGTGACGAAACTTGAGGGCGAGCGGCGGCTTGAGGTTCAGGTCACTGCCGCGGCCGGCACCGCGTACGAACCCGACGAGAAGATCCTTTCCTTGGCCAAGGCCGACACGGAGTGGGCAGATGTGGAGCTTTCGAAGGTGCGGCGGCTTCGCGACTTGGTCGTTTCTTTGGCGGCGGAGGGTAGGATAAAGCAGCCTCCTGAAGGCGCGCCGTCGGAGCCGCAGACGCTGCAGGTGGCAATTGCGAGGCTTTCCCAGGACGAGGCTTCGACGCATCGAAAGACGGTCATTGAGGCCGATGGCAAGGCAAAGCGGACAGCCGCAGCAACCGTGGCCTCAGCGGAGGCGGAACGTCTGGTTACGGAGGCAAAGCTCCAGGCGAAGAAAATCTTGGACGACGCCAAGGCGGCGGCGACGAAGGTGGAACAAGACGGCAAAGTCCTCCAGGCCCAGCGAGACCTCGAAGCCGCCAAAGCGCAGGTTGAAGCGTTAAAGGCAGCCGAGGAGGCTCGAAAGGTGGAGCTTCGCGCCAAAGCTGACAGCTCCAAGGTGAAGTCCCTTCTGGCGCCATTCACGACACCTGGCTACCTGCAGCTCAATTCATCGGCGAGCTACAGCAAGCAGCCCCTATCCTATCAAGCTCTCGTCAGCAGTGGAGCCCTCTCCCCCACCCAGGCTGGCCTCCAGCGGCTGGCGGAGATTGGGCACAATCGTTGGGACAAGGATCGGCCCCGCTGGCACTTCGGCTTTGACAACGTCAAGGGCTGGCAGAAGTCCGCCTCCGAGCGTGAAATGGTCACCCAAGCGCAGCAGCTCCTGATTGAACTTGGTCCGGTGCTGGTCGAAAAGGGACTGCTTCAAGAGTGAACCGCATTGAGACGGTCCGTTAGCGAGTTGCTAACGGACGTAAGATAGCACCCATCAACGCGTTGCAGATCGAGAATGCTCGACTGTTCACTCATGGTGCATAGAGTGTATGGCACCCGCGCTAACGGTGGCTGAGCGGCCAGCGGCAGCCGCCCTGGTGCTGCTGGGACCGATTTCCCCGCGGCATCCTTCGATTCGACCGCGCCGGTCAGCGGCAGCGGTAGTGGGGCTTTGGTAGGAAGCGGTGGCAGGCGTGCCCTCGCACTTTGGGGATCACCAAACGGGCATCTCCCGCAACGCTTGGTTCACGTCGCTGGCCTCTCGCAGGGCGTCCTGGCTTGGTGCACCGGGGATGAGCGGGACAAAGGCAGTTCTACTCTTCGACAGCCTCAAGAGCGGCCACAACCTGTCGGAATTGGGGATCGGTCAACAGGTCCCCAACGGTTCGAATCAAGCGGTTTTCAGAAACCGTGGCCTGTCCCGGAACGACCGGCCCTGCCGGTTGGGCTTCTGCTGCTCCTTGCGGCCCTTCGACACCAGAGGCTTCGAGGACTTTGCTGATGCTGTGCAATGAGGACGGCTGCGCGGCTACCGCGCCCGTGCTCTCGCCTTTGGGAAGCGCAGTGGTACAACCGAAAGCAAGGGTTGCGACGGCCAGGATCACTAGGGCTTGCTTCATGCGAATCGGATGGAAGGAGCGGCGGTTGGCGAAGGCGTGGCCAAGAGTTTGACGCATTGCTTTACGCTCTGGCCAAGCCTTTACTGGGTTTCTCGGCTGGGCAAGGCCAGCTTTCGTCCGAGGATTCGGACCTCGGCCAATTGGCGGCACCGTCCAAATCCCCAGTTGGTTGCCGGAAGTGGGCAGAAGCCGCTCCAGGATGCCCGGATCAGGGGGGAGGGCAATTTCCTGCTCAAGCGGTAGTCGAACTTCCTTCGACCGGCTTTGCCATCTGGCGGGGCTGGCGCTCGAAGTTTGTCCGAATTTGAAACTCAGTGGACAAAGCCATCGTAACGCGATACGGAACGACTGCCAGTTCGAGGCCCCGTTGGTCTCGTTCCAACCCCACTCCATGACACCAAAACTCCTCACCGTGTCCGTGCTGTGCGCACAGCTTTCCCTGTCGGCTGCCGAGTACATTGGATTGGAGAAGCTCCAGGTCCTGAGTTCCGTATCCCGCACGAATCGGCTTCGCGGTGATTTGGGTGTTGGAAGAAAGATACGCTACGCAGAGACGACCACTCCCCTGCGCAAGGACTCGGAGAAGGACAAAGCGCAGGGACCGCCTATCGTTGAGCCGTCTTCAGTCCGATACACCTTGGAGGTGCTCAAAGTCACCAAGGCCACATTCGAAACTCGAAGGACGGGCGACCGCGGGACCATTGCTGCGACCTGGGCTCGTGAACCGGTCAGTTCAAGGGCCTACTGGGAAGCCCTTTTGTCTGCCTTCGATACAGCAGGACATCGGTTCACCGTAATCGATGCCGCTGACTTGGGTGTCAAGACGATACATGGTTTTGAATGCTATGGCTCTCGCATTCAATTCGAAGTGGTTGGTCCTACAAATCCGCCAGCAAATGCGAAAACCGTGACAGTGCTCGTCGAGGATTGGCTCACTCCTCTACTTCCTGGCGAAGGAAAGGTACTCTCCACCTTTGTCGCTGGAGATCCAGCAGAGTCAGAGCAGGTCGCCAGACAAACCGAGTACGTTGGGGAGACCAAGTGAGGCGAGTTGAGCCAGGATTCGCTCCCCTATCGACGTCTCTCGGTGGCCTATCTCCCGTGTTTAAAATGAAACTGCTTATCGTTCTTTGCAGCCTACTCTGGTTTTCCTACCAAGGTTGGTCCCATGAAATTGTGGGCTTGGAAGTCCTCAAAGCCGTTAGCGAGGGATTTCCAGAACCAGTGCTTCGGGGGGACATCGGTATCGGGAAGCGGATGGAGTACACTGAAACCAAAGTGACGCTCCCGCTGGGTTCCTCACGGGCGGTTGATCCAACTGAGGCCCTAAAGGGCGCCCAGGCAATGACGATTATCAAGGAGGTCCTCAGTGTGACACCTGACGCGTACACTGAAAGTGAGACTATTGGTACGTCGGTGAAGGAGAAAGAGTCTCTTCGTGAGCCAGTTGCCAGCCGCAAACGATGGGAGTACTCGCTTAACAAGCTTTTAAAGGGCACCTCGGTGCGAATGACTTTCCTAAGTGCAGAGTTGATTGACGCCAAAGTAATAAATGGCTTTGTCTGCATTGGACGTCGTCTAAAGCTGGAGCTGTACGGCCCGCTTGAACGACCCGACAAAGCGGTTACATTCAAGATCGAGATGGAAGAATGGGTATCGAAGGATGTGCCAGGAGATGGAACGGTCTTGGCCATTTCGATACAGGATGAACTGGGGAAGAGGGAGCGGACGGTGACAAGACGAGAGCTTGTGCGGATTCAACCGTAGCGACACGGCGCTAAAGATCTGTCTCCGACCCTACTTCGACGGAGCCACTCTGGAAAACACGACAACGGCGCTTGGAAATGGCGCACTGGAGGTTGCCTGCCCAAAGCGCAGCCTGCCACGCAGGAAGCGAATGTCTCCCCTGACTGCAAACTGGTGCCACCACTGGGTGTCGGTTCGAGCGGGCACAAGGCATACAACGAGGGCGCCATTTTGGCTGCTCTCGTAGGCCTTGCGCATCCAGTGCTTGATGGCTCTTCCGTAGGGAGGGTTCATGAAGACCGTGTGATTGGCCCAGTCTTGAGCCAGGCCATCGTCTGCTTTGGTGTAGTGGAGGACGCACTTGGCGTTCTCGTGAGTGGAGCACGGATCGAGGGTGAAGGAAAATTCCCTGCTCAGCTCTTCAAATACACCGGGCGGTGTGGCCCACTCCTCTGTCCGACTCAAAAAATGGACGGACCGGAGACGAGACGGAAAGCATAGCTCCAGTTGTCTGTTCTCCTTTTGGGTAGAGCGGCGCCGCAATTTTGGTTGAGGAAGTGCCTTCATGATTCCAACGGCGGGCCCAAGGCGCCGCCGGGAATCTGTGTCGGTTGAGCCCGCCATTTCGAACGCATCGAGTCACGGAATGCGTAGAACCCCCACGTTTGCGTCAAATTGTCGTCTCGCCTCAAATCCTGAAGTCTGTCCATAATTCATTGATAATGAGACTGTTAGGAATTTTGTTGCCTGACCTCTTGAGCGCTGGATACTTTGAGAAGCGTTGGAGAAACTTCATGGAAACGACAGCCAAACGGGCGAGAAGGAAGAGTTTGGCGCCTGCGGCTGAGCGGGTGGAGTGGGCCGAGGATTCGGTGCGAAAGGTCTATCCGCTGATTCAAGCTACAATCTATTCTCGCCTTGGGGTCCAGATCGGAGAGGAGGTACTGGGTAACGCCATCGTGGCGATCATGTACGGAATCGATGGTGTCAGGGGTACTACGTGGGAACAGTTTAGGAGATGGTGCTACCGAATCGCGTTCAACAAGATCAATGATGCATTGCGCTCGAAGTACGCAGACAGAATTACGCCGATGGAGCCAGAGGAGTTAGCTCAGTTCGCCGTGGATGAATTAACAGAGGATCCAGCTCGAATGGATCGACTCGCCGACCTAAATCATCTGCTCGGTGTTCTTGCGGAGTCGCGATTTCCGTGCAATAGAATTCTTGTGGACCGTTTTATCCTTGGCCTTGACCCGGAGGAAATCGCAATGGCTTACAACGTATCTAAAGATGCAGCGCGCATGAAGGTGCTGCGATGTCTTGAGGCGGCCCGAAAGATCGCCAAGAAATTGAAACTGCGATGAGCGAATCAACACCATCTACCGGGGAGGGAGAAGAGCCTCGATTCGAAGGAGTCTCTAAGCTTTTCCAGCGTGGCTGGGCTCGCCGTCATGCGATGTCGCCAAAGCACGATGAGATGATTCGAGGCTTCTTTCAGCGCTCCCAAACAATCGGTTCAGTGAAACGGTCTGCTGAAAAAAAGAAGAAGGCCGTCACCACGACACAACGGTCGAAGCGAAAAACCCAGAATGAGCGCGGGACAGAGGATCAAAACAGGCAGAGAATGAGCCAGTAGGGATTGTCTCCAGTGGTTAGCGGCGATCCTGCCCAACGTGGCGAATGTCGCCCAGGGTGCGGGTGCCGCGTTTGGGAAGTGAATGTTCCTTGGTTTCCCCCGCATTCCCGATTTCTGGCAACCCGAGGCGCAGTCGATCTCCCGTATCCCAAGGATTTAGTGTGAACGCCGATGAGTCATTCTGGGGCTCTAAATCCCTAAAGGCCTCGTTACGAAGCCGCAGCGGCCCCTCCTCCTCCAAGAATCGCCACGAGTAGTGCCCCTTTCCGTAACCCTTAGTGTTTGTGAAGGCAAAGTAGTGAAGTCCCTGGCGGCGCTCAGGCATTGGCAATTCGACAAACTGGACCGGAAGAACATTGGGAATCAAATCGGCATGCTGGTTTCGGGTAGCTGATGCGCGTTCGGAGACGGTCACGCTGTGGCTTGAAACGTATTCTCGCCGCGATGCGAAGAACTTCGCTGCAACCTCGGCGGTAGCCGGAGCCGAAGGGTTTAGATGCAAAATCGCAAGATTCTGAGCGGCGCCGATGATTTCGCACGCCTGGTGCTGCCCGTAGGCTGCGTACATCCCCTCAACATCTTGAAAGCTCATTGCAATGGCTACGCCCTTGCTGCGGCCACGGAGGAGAAGTTGGCGAAGGCCACTTAAGGCTCCCGCCTCCCGTACCTCATCCAGGAACAACCATGTCTCATCACCACTGATCTGTCCATCACGGTCGAGAATGAACTTTGAGAACTGGCGGATGAGGAGTCGGTTTAGGGTGTCGGTTGCCTCACGCGCCGACTCGCGATTGCCCAGGAGGAGGATGGACTGCTCCTCCTGGAGCCATCGTTTAATGCTGACCGGCTTTGCAGACGCCGAATCTGACAGGGCTGCAATCGGGCGATACAGCGCCATCGTGTTGTCGAGCGTCGATTTGACCCCGGCGAAGTTTCTGGCGTTGTCGGGTTGGAAATGGTCGAGCAGGTAGCGAGTTTGGCTGCTGCTAAGGACCTCGCGAAGACTCTCCATCGTCTCTGCAGCCAAGATGAGGTCCCGCAGTGTCCATCGGACCGCCCCGCCGCCAGGGGCAGCGTTGATGAATCGCTTGATTATCCCAGCCACGATGCTTCGAGCAACGTCGGTGAAGTAAGGGGTAGATTCCTTGTCGTTCTTTGGGATTAGTACCGTCGCGAATTCTACTGCGTCCGACTCTGTGCTTATGTCGGTGGCAATGTCCCAAGGAGAGAAGCGACGATCCAGCGGGTTCATGATGTGGATTGGTACTCCAGTTGCGGCGGCTCCAGCGATGAAGCTTCCAAGGTCAGACTTTGGATCATAGACAATCGCCCTTCGCTTGCGGCCATCGCGACTGCCAATTTTGGAGACCATGGACTGAATTAGTAGGTTCATGATGATGCTCTTTCCTGAACCCGTTGATCCGATGCTGACAAAGTGCTTGCACGCTTCGGCGAAGGACAAGCTCTCCCCCGCCCAAAAGTAGCCGGCAGCGCGTGGAGTGGACTCTACCAGACGGGATTTGAGCGTTCGTCCGACGACGCTGAGTTTTCCTCGCCGCCAAAACTCCCACGCACGAAATCCTACCGCCACAGCGCAACCAGCGCAGGCGATTAGTTGCCAAACGAGCGGCGGCCCACGAACGATTGTCAGTAAGCAAGCGGCAGCGAGGGTGGCAAATAGCAGGAATCGTCCGGGGTTCACCGTTAAGGATCTCGCACGAATCCGAAATCGCGTCTAGTGCATGGCCCTTGATCCGCTGGTCTATCTGATGAAATCGTATGCGAGATCTTCCCTTCCGTGCATCTGTGGGACACTGCGAGGGTACTGAGCCAGCGAGGTGGCAAGGTGCTTTTGATGGCTCTTGGACATGGTCTTTGCTAAGCGGGCCAATCGTTCGCCCGCCTCAAACTCCGTTGTAAATATCCGGGCTGTATCCTTTACGCGCGAGGCCTGGACGTAGGACAACTCACGGTCCTGCATTCCCTCGTTGGTCAGAATGTACACGTTCTTTGCAGTTTCACCCTGGAGCTTGTGTGTGGTGAAGGCGTATCCCAGTCGAAGTTCAGCGTAGGTGCGAGTGGAGAACATCCGTGTCCCACCATCATCGAGTTTCACTGTCAGGTGGCCGCTACTCGTTACAGCAGAGACCGATCCTAAGGTACCGTTACTTACTGCAAGGAACTTGGAGTTCTTCGTGAATAGAATCCGATCTCCGAGTCGAATCTGCTCTGTGGACAAGTTTACGAATGAGGTTGAGCTTACAAAACCTGCCTCTGTGCGAAGACGTTGAATTTCTTGGTTTAGCGCGAAGGCGTCCAGATTTGTGGCCGTCAGCACCAAGTTGTCCTTGGGCGCTTCAATTCCCTCCACCTTCCACGCGCAGAGAAGCTGGTTCTTTGCTGCTTCAACGGATGGGGCAACCACGACATGGCCGCGCGTTGCGTATTCTTCGAGCGCGCGCTCGGAGTTTCCAAGGGCGAGATCCTTAACGGCTTGGCGTTGCCACTCCTCTCGTTGTCGAAGAATATTCTCCAACGTAGCTCCGCCAAATAGGGCGAAGAGGGCACCGAATGGACCTCCCGCCTCAATCGGCTGAAGTTGACGGTGGTCACCAACAAGGACGAGCTTGGCTCCAGCTTCCCCACACGCGGTGACGAGTTTGTGCAGTTGCGCGGTTCCGACCATCGCGGCCTCGTCCACGATCAGCACCGTTTTTGCGTCCAGGCGCTTTTCTCCACGCTCCAGCCGCCCGATGAGGCTTGCGATGGTCGAGCATGGAATTTGGGTTGAGTGCTCAAGGCCCTGGGCCGCCTTTCCTGAAAGCGCGGTTCCGACAGTTTCGACGCCGCAAAAGTCGAATGTGGCCCGAACCGCTTCAAGCAGGTATGTCTTTCCGGTGCCGGCCATACCGCAAACCAGAGCAATGGACGGGGACTCCTGGGTGACGTGCCGCAGAGCTGCGCGTTGCTCTGAGTTCATGGAGGTTCGCCGAGAGAGCACCCACTCCACGACGGGCTGGGGTGGTGTCGTCCAAGCAGTTTGACGACAGCGGCTGGCCTTTTTGAGGAGATCCGCCTCCAAGCAAAGCATGGAGCGGGTCGAATAGAGCGTTTCTCGGTGGCGAAGTCCCAACGGCACAACTTCGGGGCTTCTTGCCAAATGGTGTCTGACGGCCCGAAGCGTGACTGCGGCGCTGCATGGGAGGCTCTGCGCAGCTTCGGCCAGAGTCTTGATGAGATCCCGTTTGGAAAAGACGGAGTTGCGGGACATGAGCCGGTTGACTGCCGAGGCCGGATCGAGGGTTCGTAGCGGTGAGACCTCTCTGTATGCCGAGTGAGGACGGGCCAAAGCGGTTACCTCCTCGACAGAGAAGCCGTGCGTGCGCCCGGTCTGGCGCCACATCGCCTTGAGCGCTTCCCTGGGAAGCGCCTCCTTTGCGGCTCTCGTCTCGAGTGCTGCAACCTCGGCGGCTCGTGACGAGCCAAATCCGGCTTTGTCCAAGGCGAGCCGAATCTCGTGCCGTCTAGTGGAGAAGCGCTCAATTAGGGCTCGTGGTACCCCCTCAATTTCGAACCAGGATGAGTGAGGAGTGGGACGAAATCCGAGACGCTTGTGAAGCTGAAAGGCCAGTTCGGTGCGATAGATCGCCCCGGCGGCGAGTTTGTGCCTGTAAAGATCCCTTGTCTCGATGGTTCGCGTTGGGCCATCGCTTGTGACGCCCACATTGAGAAGTAGTGCATGAGTGTGGAGCTGGGGATCCTGAGCGCGTGAGGTGCCGTGCTCAAAACACGCGACGACTGCGCCGCATCGAATGTACCGGCGTCCTCCCTGACCAGCGCGTGTCCAAATCGCATCGGACTGCAGAAATCGAATTGCCGCTTTGACTGCCGCAAACTGAGCCCGTTGGATTTGCCTAGCCGTGGCCTCACCGGCCTGGCTCCAAATGACAGAAACGCTCTTTGGCGCGGAGAACGTGAGATCCCATCCGGGGCGATGCCGGCCTCCCTGCGCCCCTTTCACCAATTCTCGATCACCGAGGTGACCCTCGAAGAGATCCAGCAAGTCGGTGTTTTGAACCTGTCCCTTTAAGCCGAGGCAATCGGCGCCATCACCAATCCAAATCCCTGGCGGCTCTCCACCGTTTAGGTAGTAGTCTTCACGTGCCAAGGTTGCGTAGTAACTTCCTTGGCCGGGAGACATCGCTGAAATCGAGAGCATTGCCGGTTCACCTATTGAGGTTCCTTCTTGCCCACTCATCTGCCGAATCTGGGTCTGGAGGATCGTTTGTGGTGAGGACGTTGAGTATCCCTCTTGTCGCAAGTTCCAGATCGGCGCGAAGTGCTTTGACTTCATCAAGCAGGATTGGTATCGCCCTCTCGCTCTCTTCCATAGCGCGTAGCCGCTCTAGCAGCAGCTCCTTTGCTTGAAGTCCTGGGCTCAAGCCGGATTGACGACAGCGAGTCGAGAGCGCTTGATAATCGGAGTGAGGTAATCTGATTGAAATGAGACGCGTACTTGGCTGCACAGTCTGTAGTCCTGCATTGTTGATTGCTGTCAGACGTACCGCGTTTCTGGCAGACCATAACTGTTTACAATATTTCTCTCGATTGGAAAAGGCGGCTAATTCTGTTTGTCAACTTTAGTGCGTCGGGTGTGCCAATCTCTTATCGAAGCCTCGTTTCCGAAGCGATTTGTTAAGTCGGCCCTGCGTAACTGGTGCCTCGCCAGCCAAGCGGACGAGGCGATTGAGGAGTAGTTCTGTGTCGTGATCGAGGAAAGTGGCTACCGCGGAGCAACCATTCGCGAAGGCTAGTGATGCTCGCCTGTGGACGGGGCATCCTGAGTGTCAATCGCTCCGCCCAGGATAAAATCAGCAGCCCGCTGCGCGTCGCTAGCTGCCCTTACAAGCCAAGTCTTGTGGTCCTTCACCCTCAATACCTCAAGCCATGAATTGAGGTACGCTGCGGAGTTCTCGAAGGCATCCTCTACGATCCCGGAGTGTGCACCTAAGAATGCAGCCGTCATTTCCGCCACCAACTCTTCGAGGCAGTACGTCTTTCGCGCTTCCCCGACAGCAGAGCGCCCCTGATTCTCTGTGAGCGAGGCTCGGTTGAGGCGCTTTTCGTGGCCAGTTGCATGCGCGAGTTCATGGAAAAGGGTTTTGTAGAAGCGCCACTCAGCTCGAAAGGTCTCTCGACTCGGAATCTCAACCGTATCCAAGTCAGGCACGTAGTGAGGATAGGCCTTTCGCCCCTCGTTGATGATGGGACGTTGTGGCATTGCGCCGACGATGCGGCTGGCGTTCTGAGCCATGGCACTTTCCGTGAAGGTTTCGCACTTGGGAATCGGTGGGAACTCGATTCCGTCGATCTGGCACGAGTTAAAGACCGTGTACAACTTTAGGAACTTACGGGGTTCGGTGGTAACCTCGTTGCCGCCCGATGCAGGAAGGGCGTTTTCAACCTCTTTGTTCCAAGAGCCAACCTTGACGACGGGGAAGCCCTGTTCACCCTTACGGACAAATCCGCCGAGTTCCTTCGCCTGAAGGAAGGTCAAGAAGTACGGGGACTGAAACTCGTGCGAGCCGAGAAGAAACACGTTGACCCCTCGGTACACTTTCTGTGTGGAGAAGTTTCTCGGGAAACCCACACGCGTGATTGAGGGGGACTGCCAGGGAACTACGCCTGATTCGATCTTCTCGATGATTTGCCTCGTTATGGACTCGTAAACGTCGAATCGCTCGCGGCCTTCTGGCCTCGGTAATCTGACCTTTGCCAATTGGGCGCGACCTGTATCGCGCGCCCGTTCCATCGCATCCAATGCCAATCTCCCAACGTGATCCCCACTCTACCAATTTTGGACAGAACCAGGAAGGCCCACAATCGCGGGTCGGCAACTGGTGTAGTACCACAGAAAGTCCCTGAAGCGATTTCTCAGGCCCTAGTGTCGCCTGAGCGATTCGTCCTCCTCTGCTTGTGCCAATTCCTTCAGTTCGGCCCGCACACGCTAGATCTCAGCGACCGACGAGGGATCCAGGCGCTGGCTGCGAATCCAGCGTCCGATGAAGCGGGGAGTGGCGGATAGCGTGCGGCGTAGTTGTTGACTTCATTTTCGAGTTCGCACCAAGTGCTTCATGAAGGAAGAAGTCAGTTCGAGAACAAACTCAATTTCCTCCTCCTTCACAGCGTCGTCATGCTTCACGAAGTCATTCTGATACTGGCAATAGTAGCTAAGTAAGCTTGAAAACATGTTCGATAGGTGCGCCGAACCTCCGGAAGTCTTTATGTGAGTTCCGATAAAAGGTTTCTGGTTTTCGAGCGATTTGTGATTGCCGAGAATCACGTGAAGCAGCTTTTCTAGTGAGAGACGCAGATCATCCAGTAGATTCCTAGAAAATGCTCCGTGGGCATACTTCTCAAGTGCACCGTTGTAGAGCGACAGGGCCTCTGGATAACCTTGCAACCAATGGCGAGTCTCCTCGATCAACGGTTGGTTCAACTCTGAATGGGCTGGGAATGGATCAAGGTGTCCGTACCGCGAAATCAGCTTCAGCTTGAGAGCCTTCCGCTCGCTCGCGAGATTCTCCCCAAATGATGGATGGCCACACAGATCACTGATGATCTTGAATTGCTGGGACGGGGAGAATGCCAGCAGATTGTCGTAAAGCGCAGTACGCTTATTCGGCGTGGTGGGCGACATCCGCATATGCGGCAGAGTGACGTCGAATTCGACAGCATACGAAGAGGTGGCTTCGATGATTTTCGTGCCACTAAGGCCCTTCTGGGTTTCGCCAAGAATATCAGCCGCGTGGCGGATGAATACCGCGGGAATCGTATCTGGGGTTGGATTCATTTGGCTAACCGGTAAGCTCAGCGGCAGCAGCGAGGAGCGGGCTTCAGCCGAAGCTCAACGCGATGGACGACAACCGGCTCAGGGATCGAAAAGGCAGGCAGCGGTCCGCTGGAGCGATATTTTTAGGCGGTGCGGCCCCGGGGAACTCTGCCGGCGCACTTGCCAGAGTTGCACTGGTAGCAAGCGGGCTGGATGTTGGTGATGTGGTCTGTGCCACCGAGGGCGAGCGGGATAATGTGATCGCGGGTCCAGACATGACGGTAGCGGCGGTCTGGTCGTGGCGGAATGCTGCTCCACGGCCGGCGGCAGAGAGGACAATGATCGAACGAGGCAAGCACGGCAAGCCACTCTGCTCGTGTGTGGCTGTGGCCGCTGGCTGCTCGGCGAGCGGAATACGCAGCGGCACGGAGACGGCGACATGGCCGACAGTAGCGGCGGACCCGGCCTGTAGTGGCAGAGGTCCACAGGCCGAAATCGTCGGAGCCGCACTTTGCACACGATGACATTGCTGTCGGATGGAGCTAGCACCGCCTTGCGACCCCAAGGCTCAGCGACGCCCGACCTATTCCGCTTCGGGGTTATGGTTGTAAGCTTTCGTTCGAGACAAGATTGTTGGTGACTACGCGCTCATCGATATGACGAGCTAGTGCGAAGATGCTGTTCTTGGCGGCGGAAATAAAAGCGTTCGACAATGACACGCGATTATCTGGCTTCAGACCAAGTGCACGATACTTGTTGCAGTAGATCGCGTCAGTGACTCCGTCCCGATGCACAAGCAGATGCCGAAGGTCAAGGTAGGGCAAAGCGGCGTCGCGAATAGCAGGATCGAGCTTGAGGCTGAGTTTATTGTCGATGGAGCTAATCAGCTTGATTGTGCTCTGTTCGTTCTCTAGGCGGCGGAACAAACATGCAGAGACTGATCTGATAACTGCGTCCCAAGAACCCAGCGCGAGCAGGTCGTTTGCCTCGATGGAGAACTTGTGCTCGCCAATGAGGCGATCGGGCGCCAAGCCGTTCTCGGCACAAGCGCGAACGATGGCCGTTAGATACTCTGAAAAGTCCTCATAGGTATCTTTGATGTATGAGGCTCGCAGCGAGTTTTTGAGATGCTTCGCCGCTGCCTGCCTGCTAGCGCCCGTACGCTTGCGGCTGACAAGGATCGGATGTTTGGCTGGATCGCAGTGGTTGAAGATGTGGGTGGGCGAAGAAAGCTCTCCAGCGGTAACAGCGATCTCGAATACATCGGCTAACTCCAAGTCTGCGTCGAAATGCGCCGCGCGGTTCAAGAAGCGGACGAGTGCTTTGGTCTTCATGGCTGCGGGCACGAGAGGCCTCACTTTGATTCTACGACTGGCGGTTCGTATTTTTAATATACGACAAAAGATGATCAAAGCGAGGTAGTCGGTTAACAAACTGTACGAAGTGCTTTGGCGGCAACATAATGTGCTGGCCACGGAGCAGGCGTTCAATGCGCTGGCCTTGTTCTGCAAAGATGTGCTGAACACGCCATTGCAGAAGAACGGCCCCTTCCGTGCCCATCGGCCGGCCCATTTGCGGCATGCGCCAAACCTAAATACGACAGGCGTTCTGCTGCAAGCAGTTCCCGAGGTGGCGGGTGACCCACCAACCTCATTGGGATGCTGCCTCCTGGTCCTGCGAGAGCTGCGCCACACCAATGCGGCCCATTGCCCGGAACGAGGTACCCATCGCGAGGCATCCGGCAGACAGTCGCCCCCTGGGAAGGGACTCTGGCCGGAACGGTCGAACTGTCCACTGGACTGGTGATGGCTGCGTAAGGGCGAGACAACTGAGCGGGGCACCGTCGGGGGGTCCAGGAATCGCACTCGAAAAGCCTCGAAAGGGGGTTGTGTTCCGCCGGTCCCTGTGATAGTCTAGTCATAGACTAGTTCAAATGGAGGTTCTCATGAACAATTTTTCAAATTCTGTCCCACTGGCCGAAGCGAAGGCCAAATTCTCGGATCTGGTGGACCGCGTCAGCCGCGGCGAGGAGTTCGTCATCACGCGTCACGAGACCGAGATCGCACGCCTTGTCCCCGTAAGGCGCCCCAGCCGTGACGACGTCACTGCTGCCATCTCGAAGCTACGAGCCACTCGGCCCAACCGACCCGCTTTGGCCGAAGAGATCGCTTCTTGGACTCGCGAGGAACGCCGATGACTGCGGATCTCGTCTTGGACTGCTCTGCCACGATGGCGTGGTTCTTCGAGGGCGAATCGAGTGCGAGTACAGACGCCCTACTCGACCGACTCAATCAAGGCGCCGTCGCCGTTGTCGCCCAACACTGGGCGCTGGAGGTGGCCAACACGTTACTGATGGGAGAGCGGCGAAAGCGTTGCCAGCCTGCCGAGGTGGCGCACTTCATCTCCATTCTGAGCCACCTCTCCATCGAAATTGACAAGGACACTGCGTCCAACGCCGTCTCTTCGACCCTCTCGCTTGCACGGGAACACGGCCTTTCGGCCTACGATGCGGCCTACCTCGACCTTGCCATGCGCCGAAAGGTCCCGATTGCGACTCTCGACACCAAGCTGCGCGAGGCCGCGAGTCGCGTCGGGATTCAGTGTTTACCCGAGAAGCTCTGAAGTAGAAACCCTAGGTCCTCACTGACCCAAGCGATTCGGGTGCTCGGACTGCCACAGTCCACGATTTGGCTGGATCGTGGCATCTGGTCTCCTCAGAGCTTTGCCGAGACAGTTCTGCCAGAGGTCTTCAAACTCACTCATCGCGAGCCGGTCCACGGTCGAGGGAGAGCGAAAGTGATACTGCACGAGTTCCGCGGCAATCTTCTCCTCTGCCTGCATGGCGAGGTTTAGTAACGCTCGCACTAGCATACTGAGGCTCAACCGGGCTGCGGACTGTTGCTGCAGTCGAATTAGGAACGAACCGAGATCTCCTTCCTCCGTTCGATTGATGACGAAGCGCTTGGTGACGAGCGTTGAACCAGAGGCAGCCGGCTGAGTCGGCGCGGCCTTTGGGCGTAACGCCTCGACGGCCCCACCCATCCGCATCGGGGCTGGATAGGTCGGCCCCCGGTCCACCACAGAAGGCGGTACAATTGCCGTTGGCTGGATGGAGTGCGCTGGAATCGGCAGTACGGTTTGCCGTCCGGTTGCCGCAACATCCCTAGCTAGGTCGGCTTTGATCGGATCGTACGGAATCTCCTGAGTAGGTCTCTTAGGCATTGGCCACCTCCCTCACCTCGGTTCTTCTCCCCAAGCGTCGAAGCCGTTCCTCAAACTCCCTTGCTAGAGATCGGAACTCGTCCGCGACTGGGTGGTCTCCTTGAAACTGGAAAATAGTTTGGCCCTGTTTTTGAGCCGCCTGCACCGCGACGCTACGGCTGATCTCGCTATGGAATTTCAGTGTACTTCCATCGGGCGCGACAAAGGTTTTCTCAACGTAGGCGACCAGCTCACGAGCCAATCGGGTCTTGGGGCGAGATACCGCGCAAACGACGACTCCTAGGAGCGCTAGTTGCGCATTCGCATGGTGTTGGGCCACTCGGATGTCCGACAGAGCATCACCCAAGGCCGTCACGGCCAAAGCATCCGGCATGGCGCTCAAGATCGTGTAATCCGCCACTTTCAGAGCCGGTATGGTGGTCTTGGTTATCTGGGGCGGGGTATCCAGGAAGATGTAGTCGTAACGTCCTCGTAAACGAGCGATGGGATCCACCAACAGGTCCTGATGAATACGCCAGGGATTTTGGTCCAGGAAGGTGTCCAACTCCGCCAGCTTTCGAGAACTGGGCACCAGGTGGATGTTCATCGGCAACGGGACCTCAGGTTCCTCGTTGGTGATGATGGTTTCCTCCGCGGGCTCTGCTCCCGTCAACAGCTCGAACGAACTGTTCCACCCTTCGGTCGGTGCCCGCAACGCCTTGGTGGCCCCCGAAGTCATGTCCAGATCAATGATGAGCGACAACCGTCCTAATTCGGCCAACGCCGCTGCCAAGTGAATGGTATTGGTCGTCTTGCCCACCCCACCCTTCTGACTTCCTACTGCGATTACAACACTGTTTCGTTTTTGTTCCACTGTATCTCCCCTAGAATTGCTTACAACCAATTGGCCAATCGGTACGCCCTTTAGCTAAAGGGCAGCCCATCTCGCCAATTGGCTATATCGCATGATACTAGCTCACCGCGCAAGGGGCGATCTTACCTCGACACGGCTGCCAATTGGCCAAGTGGCGCGCGCTATGGCCAAATGGCGAAACAGCTAATTGTACCGCCACTTGGCTATGTGGCGGTAATCCCAAATGGCCAATTGGCCAAGGCGTCATTCAAGCACTTGCCAAGGGGCGAAGGAGTGGGCAATGAATGCCAAAGCAGGAGAGATCTAGACATGAGAGGCGGCTATCAACCCATTACCCCAATTCAACTCGGAAATATTATTCACGCCTTCTTGGTGCGCGAAATATCTTGGCCCGCAGTGCGCCTGGCCTTTGCCAGCATCGAGATGCAGGCCATCCGAGAGGCGGCCAAGCGCAGCCGTCCAAAGTGGAAGAAGCGACCGGTGACAAGTCGCTTCACCAAAGCAGAATTCGCCAAATTGACTCATCTCAATCCACGGGCAATCAGTAGGGGACTCGGCGAACTGGCCCGTGCGGGTTTGCTTGATTGCTCGGCGAGCGCACTCTCGATCAAATCCCAATGCGCTGCTGGGGCAGAGTCGGTTATCGAAGATTTGTCCAACGGGCGGGGCAGCAGGAGACTCATTCCAGTTCCTCGTCCGCTCCTGCGATTTTTGGCCAAGGAGTCTTCTGCGCCCTTGGCTCAAGTGATGGTCGGCTACTTGGCGAGGGGGCTTTCATTGCAGCGCTCTTCCAAAGAGATTCGAAATCGCGGAACGGTGAAAGCCAGGTGGATCGCCGATGTGTTTGGCGTAAGCCTTCGAGCCGTTCGCTACGCGCAGGCGAAACTTCGTGCCTCAGGTTGGATTGGAAAGGATACCGGGTCCAAGCAGTGGAAGCTCAACCGTGACGGTGCCTATTTCGATATCAACTTGGACTGGGAGCCACCGTTGGCTAGCGAGAAGGCTTCCAAGGTGTGCGTTGATTGTGCACGCCCCCAGAGCGAAATTGGCACTTGTGGTGCACCCCCAATAGAAGACAAATTCTCTCCTTCGGAATCTAAAAACCAGTTCGCTCTTTCGAAGCCTGGTTTTTGTTTGAAGGAATCAAAGAGGAGGTCGATCCCCAACCTGAGCGAGGTTCGAGCAGAGGACCTTTGCAGCGTGGAGCGGCTGCGTGCGCTATTTGGCCAAGCCGTCAGGCGCGGCTGGCTTCGCCCCTGCGCTGCAGACGAGTTGAACTTCTTTGGGGCCGCGGTGCGGGCTCGCCACGTGTCTGGAGAGGGACCCCGGATCTTTGCCGGGATTGTTCGCAATCGGCTCTGGCAGCACATCACGGGAGCGCAGGAGGATGAGGCGAGACGAATGCTGGCAGGGCAGAGCGAGGCGCCTCGTAGGCAGTCGGATTTGGAGGCCATCGGAGGTACTCTGGCGAGTTTTATGGCAGCCAAAGTGGGAGGGGAAGCCTTGCTGACGGGGATTCGGGTTGGTCAAGGGGGATTGCCGCCCAATGCGATTGACTTTGGGCGGTTGCCGGGATCACGGTAAGAAATGGCGACCGTGACGCAGTTTTGGGCTCCACAGAGCGGACACAGCGATCTCTTCCAAGACGATGGGACGGGCGTTTGGTCGTGGCCGCTGGGCGATAACACGTACTACTGGGGCTTTGCGGTGCGTCCTCGATCAGCCAACGCCCAAGTCGAGGTGCGACGCCAGTGGACGACCTCCGACAACGATTTGCGTCAGGTCGAACACTTCGAGGTCACCGTTTCCCGGCCTGTCGGGCGGGAGTTCAGGCCAACTCGCGGCGCCATGCTGCAATTTACCGCCATCAGGGTCCAGGAGCCATGAAACTCATCGCGTTGCACAAGAAGGACGGAAGGATTGTCGCCGCTGTCCGGGCGGGTCCCAACTATGACGGTCCTGTGCCCGTGGCAGGAAAGGGGACCAAATTGGTGGAGATAGAGATCGAAGGCGGACACGAGAAACTCGATTTGGCAGCGCTTTGTACTCGATTTCGCGTCAACCCACGCGCTTGCAAACTAGTTGAGCACAAGCCTAAGCGGGGAAGTGCCAAGAAGTCTTGACGGCGCGGCAGTGGCGCCGGGTCAACTTCAGATCCGAATCCGTTCGACCTCATCGAGCGTAATCTCGTCAGTGGTTCGGTCGTAGAGTTTGGTGGTACGGGGGGACTCGTGGCCTGCAATTGCCTGGGCGTTTTCGATGGTTCCTCCGTTGGTCAGAAAGTTGGTGATCCCGGTAGCTCGAAAGGTGTGACAGCAGGTTGAGGGGGAGAGGCCGGCTTGGCGGGCCCTGCGCTTGATCATGCGCAGAGCGTCGCCTCGGCTCATCGCTTCATCCGACAGTTCGTTTGCACGCCCACGAGCAGAGCGAAAGAGGGGCGTCTCCGGCGACGAACGAGCTACGGCGATGTATGCGTCGAGGTATTCTTCGGCAGTGTGATGAGCGGGAACTTCGTGGTATTTGCCGCCCTTTTCGTGAAGCCGAAACCATGATCGTTTCCCGTTTTGGTAGTAGTCGTTGGCCTTTAGCCCGACAACGGCGGAGATTCTGGCGAAGCTAAAGACCATGGTGCTGATGAGCGCTCGGTCTCGAAGACCGATCAAATCTGGTACCTGCGTTCCGTCAGGAAGGCTGCGAACAAGCGGGATGGAGTCGAGGAGGGTCCTGGTGTCCTCCGGCGAGAGAACCGGGGTCTTTCCGCGTTTAACGACGTACTTTGGACCACGCACGGAGGCAAGCGGGTTGTGCGGCAGAATCCCGCCGGTGACGAGCCAGTCGAAAAGGACGCGAAGTGCCGCCAAGTGCTGTTTTACCGTAGGTCTTGCATGGGTTTGGCAGAGTTCCTCAATGTATGCGGCCGCGGTAGTCGGCTCAACAAGCTCCAAGCTAAACCGGCGTTGATCGCACCAAGTGCAGAATCGTACGACGGCTCGAAGATAGGCGGCCCGCGTATTTTGATTGCGGATGGTGGCGGCAAAGAACTCCACAAAGCGCTTGCTCGCATCCGCGCCAGCAGCAGAAATAAGGTGAGGAAGCCCCGCTAAAGAGTATAGCCTCGAGCGAATAACAGATTTCATTAATCGGAGAGCTTACACTAAATGGAGAAACACAGGAATGCAGGCAAATGCTCTAATACTCATTGAATTCCCTCCAAAAGCTATCTAACAAAAGCGGAGCGTCCGTCACCCAAAACTCTCTGCAACAGTAGCACCTTAAAAGCCACGCCGATAAACGGATTTCGGGTTAGGATAAAGAGACTCACAATTGACGCCAATACTCACGCGATTGTCGCTTGAACTTGTTCGCTCTTTAGAGTAATCCAAGCGAAATGAAGAAAGCGCAAAGAGCACCAAAAATTGCCAAATCTGATCCGGTTCGGTTACAATTGTGGGTCCGGGCAGGAGGGCGATGCACGGTTTGCGGTCTGTATTTGATGGACAATGATGCGACTGACGTTCGTGAATTAAACTTGGGTGAGGCTGCCCATATAGTCGCTGCCTCGCGACTTGGACCGCGTGGTTCAGGGAGCATTTCAATCGACAAACGAAATGACCTCGAAAACTTGGTGCTACTGTGCCCGACTGACCATCAATTGATTGATAATGCGATACACAAAGGCGTATTTGAGGTTGAAGAACTTCGAAAAAAGAAGCAATCCCACGAGGAGTTAGTGAAACAGATGACCGCCGTCAATCTCGGCAGAAAAACTCGCGTTCTTCGTATGCTCGGCAAAATTCGAGGACAACAGACGGAGGCCACGGCGGCCGAACTGCGAATGGCCGTAGTCAATAGCAGCCTGCGTTATCCTGACTATTCCACGAACCGTCATGACATTGATGTTGATCTGCGACACCTAGATGAAACTTCGCCAAATTATTGGAATGAAGCGGTTCGATGCATTGATACAAGGCTGAACCATGCTTTTGACATGCGATTAGATGAGGAGGCAATTTCTCATATCTCGGTTTTCGCGCTCGCGCGAATTCCCCTGCTTGTGCATCTCGGAACGCGGCTTAGCGACAAAGTGCATACCGATCTCTATCAACGCCATCGCACGCCAACCGAAGGGTGGATGTGGCCGGGCGGAAACACCGTACAGTTTGAAGTCGTCGAAAGGGAGCGCTTGGCAGGCCCTAGTGTGACTCTCGCGATGTCCATCAGTGGTTCCGTCGCGACTGATAGACTGGATCCTCCGTTGAGGAGCGGTGGGGTGCTGGAAATTCGCCCGAGTTCTGTGGAGCCTAACCGGGACCTTCTCAATAGTCCAGAGACGCTCCAAGCCGTCAGGGGCGCAATAGAGAAAGCCATCCGACGAATTGAATCGATTGTCGGACGAAGTGGGGGAATCAGACTACTGGGCGCCATTCCGGCACCTGTTGCTGTTGCCTTTGGTCGCGAGCTGCTGCATGGTGTGAGCCCTCGCGTTCACGTTTACGATTTTACAGACAACGCCTATCATCAAATGATGGAGATTTTGGTATGACCAACGAGGAATACATACTGACTGTTCTACGCCACGCGACGGTTTTCCAGAAGAGTTCGATTGGCAGTGAACTTCGAGCTAGGGCTGAAGAGGTTGCGCGTGTCATTAAAAACGGATACCCCGACAGCGAGCCAACCATCCGGATTGTTGGTTCATACGCCAAGGGGACGATGATCCAGCAGTCCTACGATCTAGACTTAATTTGTTACTTTGAACGCGATGAAGATGAGGCTGGAGGAACGCTGGAGGAGATTTACCATGACGTCAAAAAAACCCTTGAAGCCCGGTACACAGTAAACCCTAAAACATCAGCACTGCGAATTAAAGAAGCCGATCAAGACGAAGAAGTCGATTTTCATATTGATGTGGTGCCGGGCAGATACGTAAACAAAGCCGCGAGTGACGATGACGTGTTTATTTTTCAGAAGCAGTCGGAGAAGTGCCGACTCAAGACGAATCTTGAGAAGCATCTGTCACATATTCGCGATAGCACCCAAACTGATACGATACGGATTGCAAAGCTCTGGCGCGAACTCTCAGCCTTTGAACTCAAGACATTTATTCTGGAGCTTCTTGTTATAGATATTGTTAAAACTACTACCAAGACGTCGTTGTCGGACCGTTTTGAGCATTTTCTTCGAGAAGTGAAAGACAACTTTGAGGCATATCGAGGTGTAAAGGATCCGGCAAACAGCAATAACGACTTGAGTACGGCACTCAGCGAGGCAGAAGACGCGATGATTGCAGCTGCGACCTTGTCGCTGGATGTCTTTGAGGACAGTGGTTGGGCTGGGGTGTTTCCAGCAGGTGCGGCCTCTTCCAGTGAAGCTCATTCGGCGCTCACCAAGCGATACATTGTTCTGGACCGGGCGACCCATGCGGCAGTGCCGCCCTGGCCGAGAAAGATTCGATATCGGGTTGAGATATCTGGCCAGAAGTTTGTAAGGAGAGGTAGTTGGCGACCGTACGAAAGTGGCAAGATGATCAGCAACGGAACAGATCTAAAGTTTACAGCCAAGACAGACGCTCCGCATCCGTGCGAAATCAAATGGCAAGTCGTGAATACCGGCAACCACGCCGCCCAGCAGAATGGGCTTCGCGGTGAAATCTTTTCTTCTTTGGGGGTGCGCGGCTCGAATTCTCAATTTGTCAACAACGAAAGTACCAGATACAGCGGAAGGCATTGGATTCAGTGCTTCGTGGTTCAGGACGGCTGGCTCGTGGCTGAGAGTGAGCGATTCGAGGTCCCCATCGTGAATGCGAGCCCGGAGCGGCCTAGCAGGTTCTGGATACCCCGTCGTCGTTGATACTCCCCAAAAGAACAAATCGGACACTCGATGCCCCATAACGTCCTTTATGGGGCATGAGAGGGGGAGCATTTCTGCAAGCATTCCAACCACTTGCGCTTGGCTGCCTGGGCCAGCCGATGCCGGTCACCTCCGGCTCGCTTGCTTGCTCGCCCTCAAGATCACCTCTCCAAGCTCGATCTCGAGTACTTCGGAGATTCGAAGCAGCGTGTCGAGAGTTGGATTTCGCAGCTCCCGTTCGACAAAGCTGATGGTTGCCAGGGCCAAGCCGGCGCGAGCAGCCATCTGCGTCATCGAGATTTTCTGGCGTTCTCTCTCCGCTTTAAGCGCCTTGACGACAAGCGAAGCGGTCTGCCTTGGATACTGCGACTTTTCCACGATACCTTCACTAGAGTAAATTTTGGTTGACGTGGGACTTCACTCTAGTAAAGGACAGCCATGTTCTTACGTCGTCTTGGCCAAACCGGCGTCGTGGCTGCCTGTTCTGGGGGCCGCAGTTGCCCGGATATTCTTGAACTCCAGGATGGTGATTTTGCCGTCATTGGCACTGACATCACCCAACTGGCCTCTCCGCAGCTACCCTCGGGATCGGGCTGCGGCGCCGGAGAGCGTATCGTGCGGATCCCACGCGAGCTGCTTGTGCGGGCCAAACCAGAGATTCCAAGCGGCGTGTAACCCCAACCCTTCACCGCCCCGTGGAGCCAAAGGAATCAAACAGTAGTTGAGGAGATCGTGGCCATGGAGGGCCTGCCTGCGTACTCCCTCGGCACCCATGGTGATTCAAGAGCACATAGGATATGATCATCGGCAATGGAATGCCAAACTTGAGCCCAACAGGAACGCCTGTTTCGCCTTGGGTTCCGAATTCCTTTGCGTGCTACGGCTGTTCGCAGGACTTTCGAAGCCGTAGTGTTTCGTGGTAGGTTCCCGGAGTGAGTCTCCCCTGGCTGCGAGACAACTGGTTTCCCCTCCTCCAAAGTCTCGGAATCGTCGGGAGCCTACTCTTTACGGGGCTCACCCTGGCGCGTGACCTGCGCGCCCGGCGGATCAGCGATCAACTACTGCTTAACGATCAGCACCGAAAGCTCTGGGGCGAGGTCCAGCGTCAACCGGAACTCGGCCGGGTGCTACAACCGGAATTCAATCCTCAAGTCACTCCGATTTCGCTGGCCGAGGAGCAGTTCCTCCGATTGGTCTTTGTGCATTTCCAAAATGGGTGGCTGATCATTGCGCAAGGTTCGTTGACAAGCATGGAGGCTCTCAAACTGGATACCTCCGATTTTTTTCGGCTACCGGGACCGTGTCACCTCTGGGACAGGGTCAAGCACACCCACGATCCGATGTTCGTCCGGTTCGTGGGCGAGTGCACCTTAGGCTCTGATGCCAAGGTGCCGCAACGAACCACCTGACTTGGCCATCAATCTCACTCGGGCACTACGCTAAACGGAGGCCAAAAGTAGAAAGGCGCTTCGGGTAGCCCTGGCCGCCCGAAGCGCCTTTCAAACACTCAAATTCTTGTCGGCTCTACTTCGGGCCGAACGTGCCGCCGAAATTTTTGATCTTCTTGCTGGTGTACAGCGTTGTGTTTAGCGAGTTCATCGGATCCTTGGCGCTGAACTTGTAGCCAATCTCCTCGATGGCTACGAGGATGTCGGGTTTGCTGAGCGGCTTGGACTTGGTGACGGTCAACACCGCTTCAACCAACGAAAGGGCATTCTGTGCGCGCTTGCGCGGTCCCCTTGATGATTTGGCTGGCGGGGCCGCGGCTTGGGAGGTGACGGTTACTGATGGCGTCTTTTCGATGCCGAGAGCGGCGTTGATTTCCGCAAGTTCCTCTTGTAGCTCTGCCTGTCGTTTGACCAGGGCTTCACGCAAGGCGGTGAATTTGGAATAAGAACTGCTTTTCATTATTGGGCGACAATTGTGCGCATCTTCAGGCCAGACGACAACTCTTTCGCGATTTTGCGCTGGCCAAATCAAACTGTACATTTGTCGATGGACACGCTCAGACGTTGGCGGTCCCTCGAACATTTGAACCTCCGCATCGAGATTTCTGGAATCCACTTCGTTAGGATCGGAGCTTCTGCCGCAGCCCCCCGGCTGCAGTTGTCGTGAATCGACGGCACTCCTTCGAAACTCCAGGGTACCCGTACTGGCTGGCTTGTTCTGGCAAACGATGGCTCGCGAAGATTACGTACGATGGCCATGGCTCAAAATGCTGGTTTGCAATGCTTTGCCTGTGAGTGGCGACCAATTTTCGAGCCGTTCGCGTCGTCGAGTGCGCACCTCGAAATTGGGGGTTGCCATTGCGAGCAGAATCTCCTACCTGTCCGGACGTTGAAACGCTGGACGAGCATTTTGTGGATCGCGGTGCTGGCATTTTGGTTGCCAGGCTCGATGCATTGTTCGTTGGAAGCAGCGGGGATACTCTCCAGTGACTGCTGCAGCTCAAGCGCTTCGAATCATCCAGATTCGGAGTCACGAAAGTGCGCAGATCACTGCGAGGTTTGCTCAGCGGTTGAATCTGGTGGGTATTCAAAGCCGGACACGTGCATTGATGTAACCCCAGTTCTTTGCCTCCTCTCGCTGGCCATTCTGGAGTTTCAAATTCCAGAGGCGCCGTTAGACGCCACATACCTAGGAACATCTCCCCCGCCTGAGATTCTTCCGTTGTGGCGCTTTGTTGAACGGGTGGCGCTTTCTCCGCGCGCGCCCTCCCTTGTGAGCTAACGGTTCTCTCTCTAGAGAACCAACTGCGACTGTCTCGGGCACTGTGTGTCCGGGTTTCGTTTGGATTGCGGTTTCGCTACCGCCCCACCTTGCAGTTTGTTGCTCACAATGTTTTTCAGCGTTCGTCAGTGCTCATTTGTAGTCGCTTTGGCAGTCAGTCCCCTTCTGTTAGCCCAGAATGAACCACTGCCGCCTTCGGCGGTCTGGACTATCGAGGACTTGGTCAATACCACGGTTGGCCAAAGCTTGGAGATTCGCTTCTACGAAGCCCAAATCAGTATGGCGCAAGCGGATCGTCGCTCGGCCGCGTTACTCTCGAATCCGGTGGTTTCGGGTAGCGTTGGCCCGATGCGCACCAAGAATCTCGACGGAAGCTTGGCGGGAGAAGGTGTTGCGTGGTCGGTGTCGGTCATGCAGACGTTCGATTGGCCCGGCCGGCTTGGACTTCGAAAGGCCATTGCCAATCGCGACATTTCCCTCTCAGAACTGGGCCTTGAACGGTTTAAGGCCTCGCTGGGAGCAAGAGTTCGCTCCCTTGCGTACGGACTTTTTGGCGCTCAGGAAAAGGCCATTGCCGCAGCGGAAGTGGCTAATCGGCTGCGTGACTTGAAGGACGTTCTTGTCCAGCGAGACCCTGCCGGGGTCACCCCACTTCTAGAGACCCGAGTTATCGAGGCCTATGAGCTAACCGCCCAGCGCCAGGCAGCCGACCTGGCGTTGGCTCTTGAGTCGGGAATCCTCGAACTGAACGCGCTAAGGGGATTCACCAATACCAGCAGATTCACGATTCTACCAGCGCAACTCGAATTTCGTCCCATCGTTGATCGGACACGACTGACGGTGCTCGCCCGAACCAACAACTTTGATCTTCGGCTTCGAGCTGTGGAGTTGGAGCAGCAGGGATTTCGTGTGGACTTGGCCAAGAATGAGCGCTGGCCAAGTGTCAGCATAGGTCCATCCATGTGGCAGCAAAACGCCGCGGACGATCAGCGTTCGGTCGGAGTTGGAATCTCTTTTCCGCTTCCTCTCTGGAATCGAAATGCCTCTGGTGTCCAATCCGCAAAGGCGCGCCAGATTCAAGCGGAGACTCTCTTGGCGGTAGCTCAACGAAATACCGAGCGCGAGGTCGCTCAGGCTGCCGCCACGTACGACGCCAAACTTCAGGAAATGAATCGGTGGCGCCCCGAGGCTGTGGAGCATTTTCGTGAGGCGGCAGAACTGGCAGATCGCCACTACCGCCTTGGAGCTGTACCTGCGGCCACCTACGTGGAGCTTCAACGGCAGTATCTCGACGCTGTCAACGGGCTCCTGGATACCAAGCGGGAAGCACTTGAGGCGGGTCAGCAATTGGAACTTCTCACCGGATTGACTGAGCCCTTGGTTACCGTTCGGCCTGAGGGAGCACAATAATGAAGCCTCTGTTCATTCTAGCGGCCCTCATGCTCCTCGTAACCGGCTGCCATCGAAAACCAGACGGGAGCGAAGGAGAGCACGGACATCCGGCCGAAGAGCCCGGAAAACCAGATGCTCACGGGCACAGTCATGGTCATGGCGGAGGGGATGAAGCTTCCAGCAGTGCGTCATTTAAGGCTGGAAATGGCATCACCTTGACGGAGGAGGGAAAGACTCTCCTTGGTCTCGAAATTGCCGATGTCTCCGAGATCCTCCCCACCAATCAGGTCTCGCTAAGCATCCAGCTCTTTCGAGAGCAGCATCGTCATGCGGGTGACACTCAGAATCACGACGCGTGCTACATCGAAGGGGCTGGTTGGATCCCGACCAACACCGCTGCCCTTCTAAAGCCGGGACTCCCCGTCTTCTGGATCTCTGGAACCAATTCAATGCCGGGAGCGGTGGTTCTCTCCGTCAAACGTTCTTGGGGTAGCGCTGAAGCCGAGATTGTAGTTGGGATAAGCAACGCCTCGCCGCTTTTAAAGCCAGGAGCATTTACTCCAATCAGCATTGTCATCCCAGGGGTGGCAATGGCGCCTGCTGTACCGGCTTCCGCGTTGCTCCGTACTTCGGAAGGAGCCTTTGTCTATGCTGTAAACGGCGACGCATACCTTCGCACCCCAGTCTCGGTTGGAGTCCAGTCAGGCGGCTGGGTGGTTATTAACGATGGGCTATTGGCAGGCGATCAGGTTGTTACCCGTCCCGTTGAAACCCTTTGGCTGATCGAGCTGCGCGCCACCAAGGGCGGCGGCCACTCCCACTAAATATGCTTAACCGCCTTCTTGAGTTTTCCGTACGGCAGCGAGTCTTCGTCTTGCTGGCAACCTTGGTGCTAATTGGCGTTGGGGTGTGGTCGGCACTTCGGCTGCCAATCGATGCGGTGCCCGACATCACCAATGTACAGGTGCAGATAAACACCGCTGTGCCTGCGATGGCGCCAGAAGAAATCGAAAAGCTGGTTACGTTCCCTATCGAAAACGAAATGGCCGGCATTCCCGGTCTGACGGAGCTTCGATCCCTTTCAAAATTTGGCCTCTCGCAGATCAATTTGATCTTTGAGGATGGAACAGACCTTTTTCGTTCGCGTCAGTTGGTTACCGAACGACTTCAAACCGTCGGGGACTCACTCCCAAAGGGACTCAGTCCAAAGCTTGCCCCGATCAGCACCGGGCTTGGGGAAATCTACTACTACGTTGTCGAATTCGCTCCGGACGCTACAAACAAACCAGCGGGACGTGAAGCACAGTTGATGGAGCTAAAGCTCATTCACGACTACCTGATTAAGCCACGCCTCCGTTCCACTCCCGGACTTGCCGAAGTCAACGCAAGTGGAGGGTTCGAAAAGCAGATTGCTGTGCAGCCAGACGCTGAAAAGTTAAAGAGCGCAGGCCTCTCGTTTAGCGAAATAGTGGCGGTGATTGAGGAGAACGTTGAAAACGCGGGAGGGAGCATCATTCAACTAGGCGGCGAAACTGTTTCGGTCAGAGCGGCGGGGCGCGTCCAAACGGCCGCCGAGATCGCCGAGTTGCCGTTGCGCTTTGGCGCACGCACCACTCCCCTTAGGATTGGAGATGTTGCTGAAGTCGCGATTGGAAAGGCCGTCCGAACGGGAACCGCCACGTACAACGGAGAGGAAGCTCTACTTGGAGCTGCTCTGATGCTGACTGGAGAGAATAGCCGAATCGTAGCGAAGCGAGTGGATGACAAATTAAAGGAAATACAAGCAAAGCTGCCAAGAGGCGTGCAAATCGTCCCGGTTTACGACCGAACCGTCCTGGTTGACAGGACGATTGGAACTGTAAAGACGAGTCTCTTTGAGGGAGCCATCCTCGTCGTCGTCGTACTTCTGGTGATGCTTGGGAACTGGCGCGCAGCATTCATCGTGGCTTTGGCAATACCCTTGTCGCTGCTGTTTGCGATAACTGGAATGGTTCAAACTCGAGTCTCGGGCAATCTGATGAGTCTTGGGGCAATCGACTTTGGTCTGATCGTTGATGGGGCCGTGGTGATGGTGGAGAACATCATCCGACACCTTGCGGAAAAGCAGCATCAACTAGGCAGGCGCCTGACACCAGTAGAGCGAGCGCATGAGGTGCTAGTGTCAGCGAAGGAGGTCGCAACTCCAATGTTCTTTGGAGTATGCATTATCACCGTCGTCTATTTCCCCATTCTGGCCCTTACGGGCATTGAGGGCAAAATGTTTAAGCCGATGGCGATCACAGTGATTTTGGCCCTGATTGGGTCCATGGCACTGGCGTTGACCCTGATGCCGGCTCTATGCTCATTCCTTCTGGGAGGTAACATTCAAGAGAAGGACAGTTTTCTCGTATCGTGGGCCAAGTACCTTTACACACCGGTTCTTCGTTTCGCTCTGCGCTTTCGATGGATTGTCACTGGCGGCGCAGTAACCCTCTTCGCCGTCGCTATTTTTGTATTTGGAAGGCTCGGAGCGGAGTTTGTCCCGCAGTTGGATGAAGGATCCTTTGCCACTCACATGATTCGAACGACCAGCATCGGAATCGACGCGAGTGTAGAAATGCAGAAGAGAGGCGAGAAACTCCTCTTGGAGAAGTTTCCGGAAGTTGCCTACACATTTAGTCGCCTTGGTACAGCGGAGATTGCGAGTGACCCCATGGGGGTAAATGTTGCCGATACATACATCATGTTTAAGCCAATCGATAAGTGGCGCCTCGTCGATGGAAAACCGATTACGAAGGAAGCGCTGGCGAACCTAATGACGGAGGAGCTTGGAAAACACATTCCTGGCGAGGGACATTTGTTTAGCCAGCCAATCGAAATGCGTTTCAACGAGATTCTGGAGGGCACTCGTGCCGATATTGCCGTCAAGGTCTTTGGCGACGATTTCGCTGTTATTGAACGAATTGCCGGCGAAGTCCGAGAGATTTTGGAAACAGTACCTGGGGCCGGCGATGTAGAGTTCGACGCGCTTGGGAAGTCCCCTCTTCTGGAAATTATCCCGAAGCGAGATGCGATGGCTCGCTACAATCTTCATGCGGCTGAGTTGAATCGCGTTGTCACCGCTGCCTTGGCTGGTCAGGAGGTCGGAAAGCTAATCGAGGGAAACCGTCGCTTTGACATCGTGGTTCGATTGAAGGACGGCTCGCGCGAAAGCCTGGAGGAGCTAAAGCGCCTTCCAGTTAGGCTCGATGGCGGTGGCCTACTGACCATGGGCCAGGTGGCAGACTTTAAGGTTGCGGAGCAGGTAGCGGCGATTGCGCGCGAATACAGTCAACGCCGGGCCGCAATCATGGTGAATTTACGCGGACGCGACGTTGAAAGCTTCGTACTGGAGGCGCAGGGAAAGATCGCTGCGCAAATTAAACTACCTGACGGCTACAGCATCGAGTTTGGCGGCCAGTTCAAGAATCTCCAAGAAGCGCGCCGCCGACTAACGATTGTGGTACCGGCAGCTTTGGCGCTGATTTTTGTGCTCATTTTCACGGCACTTCAAAGCCTTCGACAATCGCTTTTAGTTTTTCTCGCCGTACCGCTTGCAGTAACTGGTGGGGTCTTTGCACTTTGGTTTAGGGGGCTTCCCTTTAGCATTTCTGCTGGTGTCGGTTTCATCGCCCTAAGTGGCATTGCAGTTCTAAACGGGTTGATGATCATTACGTTCTTCAATCAACTGCGAGAACGTGGCGCCGACGTACGCACCGCTGTCTGGGACGGCTCATTGCTCCGTCTTCGTCCCAAGCTCATGACTGCCCTTGTTGCATCCCTTGGATTTGTTCCAATGGCAATTGCGTCGGGAGCTGGCGCGGAGGTTCAGCGTCCACTGGCCACCGTTGTAATTGGTGGCATCCTAAGTTCCACTTTCCTGACTCTCGTTTTGCTCCCAACGCTTTACGAGTGGCTGGAGAATCGACAACAACGCGCTGACTCCAAGTCTATGGGGGATTTTTCCTCCCCCACGATTGGCGTGGCGTCACAAACACAAACTACATGAAACTCAATCTACGTATCCTCGCTCTCACCCTCGGACTCTGCTCAGCCAGCTTTGTCGGCTTTGCTGCAGACGAACACGCCCACAAGCATCTTGCCACACCCAATGGCGGACGACTCCTAGACAAGACCGAACCTCACGCCGAGTTCGTGGTCGAGAAGGATCACAGCGTCACCATTCACTTCTTCAATGAAGAGATGAAGCCGGTTGCCGCCACCACCCAAACCGTCACCGTCATCGCAGATGCAACGAGTGGCAAGGAGACAGTGCAATTTGAGAAGAAGGGAGATTCGCTTGTTAGCAAGACCCCGTTGCCGAAGGGCGATGGATACAACGTTGTCGTGCAGTTTCGACAGACTCCAGAAGCGAAGCCGTTGAACCTGCGGTTCAAACTCGATATGGAAACTTGCGGTGAGTGCAAGAGGGCCGAGTACGCCTGTATCTGCGAGCACTAAATGAGCCGATGGAAGTCACCTGAGGCTGCTGGCCGGCGCGCTCGCATGCAGGAAGCCAAGTTGTTGGCACGTATCCGCGAGCGACGCCGAGCCATCGCAATCGTAATTGGCGTAGCGACTGTCTCCGTCGGTTTGATGATGGGCGACTTCTTCCTTATCCGTAGCCAAGCACGAGAGCGTGCCGCACGCCACCGGGAGAGGAAGGCGCAACTCAGTACGTCGAACCAAGTCGCCAATCCGCCTGCGTCCACAAACCAAGTCGCACCCTAATCCATTGATGCACCACCGTATTTCGCGCAGTCCTCTGTTTCGGTCGATGCTTATCGCTGTGGCCCTCATCCTTACGTGCTCGGGCGAGGCGGTCGCGGTGATCCCTAGGCCCCACCGATGCGAGATCATCATCACCGCCGTGGACCCGAGCACTCGTACACTCTTTGCAGAGAGCATTGAAGCACATCCCGGAATTCTGAAATTTCGCTGGCCGCGGGGGTCCTTGGTGGAGACTGCAACTGGGGCAGTTGATCCGCGCAGTCTCTCTCCAGGCCAGCGGCTGCGCATCAGCCACCGAAGGCCGCTGTTTGGCCCTTGGTGGCTGACGCGACTTCGTCTCCTCGCTCCGTAGCGTTTCGGCCATTTCCTTTCCTGGGTATGCTGCTGGCTGAGCATTTTGAACGAAGCGGAAACTGGCTGTTTCGTTGGCGCAGCTATTTGCCACTCCTTGTCGTCGGAATGGCGCTAGCGGAGTTGACGGCGTTTGAATACCCCGCAGGTTCTCATGAGCTTCACCAGTGGTGGATGTTGTTTTGCCTTTCCATCTCGACGCTTGGCATCGCGCTTCGAGTCTGGACTATTGGCTGTGTGCCGGCTGGGACATCGGGACGAAACACCGGTGAGCAGATTGCCGCAACACTGAACACCGATGGTGTCTATTCCCTACTTCGCCATCCGCTCTACCTTGGAAACTTCCTAATTTGGCTAGGTACTGCGGCGACAACTAGGTCTGCCTGGGTGGTGATGGTTGTGGTTTTGGTGTTTGCACTCTACCATGAGCGAATTATCTATGCTGAAGAGGCTTTCTTATCGAGACGATTTGGAGAGCGATTTTACGTGTGGGCTTCTCAAACTCGCGCCTTTCTGCCAGCATTTGTTAACTGGGTACCAGCGCGCCTTCCCTTCTCAGTTCGCCATGCACTGGAGCGAGAGTATCGGGGCATTTTTGCTCTGATGTCATTGTTCACCGTCATTGAGCACTTGGCGGATTGGTCAGTTAGAGACAGGTTTGTCTTGGAGTGGCCATGGGTTTTGGCCTGGAGCTTGTCACTCGTCTTCTTCCTTGTAGTGCGAGTGTTATCAAAACGGACATGCCTCCTTGTTGTTGAGGGTAGATAGAACAGATCTGTCGAGTGGAGGTCATAAACTATGGAGAGTAAGCACCACGAAGGTGACGGACACGATCACTCGCAGGGCGTAAAGGGCCGTGATGTTTGGATAGTTTGTGTCGCTGGGATCCTCCTTGGGCTTGGTTTTGTGGCGAGGTGGCTTTCGCTTGGGGTGCCCTATTTGCCCATTTTGTTTTTTGGAAGCTCTACGATTGCCGGCGCGATTCTTGTCGTACCAGGCGCCATTGCATCGATTCGGCGTCTCCAACTCGACATGAATGTGCTGATGACGGTGGCTGTCGCGGGAGCTTGGGCCATAGGAGAGCACCCGGAAGGTGCTGCAGTTGTCTTTCTGTTTGCGGTGGCGGAACTCTTGGAGAGTTGGAGTGTCAGTCGTGCAAAGGAAGCGGTGGCAAAACTTCTGGAGCTTACGCCTGCAACGGCCTTGCGTCTGGATGCCGGCGGCCAGATTGCAGAGATTGCTGTCGGCGAAGTCATAGTTGGAGAAGAAATCCTGGTGAGAAGTGGCTCTCGACTACCGCTGGATGGGGAGGTGGTTGAGGGCAGTTCCTCGGTGAACCAAGCGCCCGTCACCGGTGAGTCGGTGCCAGTGGAGAAGGCGCAAGGAGATCCGGTGTTTGCGGGAACGATCAACGGTGAGGGCTCGTTGACGGTTCGCGTTACGAAACTGGCCAGCGACTCGACGCTTTCGCGCATCATTCGTCTCGTGGAAGAGGCTGAAGAGTCGCGGGCTCCGACTCAGCGTTTCGTTGATCGCTTCGCGCGGATCTACACACCAACCGTTTTCGCCCTGGCGTTGGTGGCGGCGGTTGTTGGGCCATTGACCCTTGCTGGGACTTTTCAGGAGTGGCTTTACAGGGCGCTAGCCCTTCTTGTCATTGCCTGCCCCTGCGCTCTCGTCATTGCGACTCCGGTCTCGATAGTCTCTGGGCTAACGGCCCTGGCCCGCCGCGGTGTTCTCGTAAAGGGTGGAGAACACCTGGAGGCACTGGGAAAGCTCAAAGCACTTGCGGTGGACAAGACAGGCACGATCACCTCAGGCGAACCGCGAGTGCAGGAGGTCATTTCACGCTCTGCCTTGGCGGAGGATGAAATTCTCAAGCGGGCGGCGGCGATTGACGCTCATTCAGAGCATCCGATTGCCCGAGCCGTGGTTGCTGAGGCACGAAGGCGGGGGCTTAGCTGGGGAGACGCGAGCGAGTACCAAGCTGTTGGCGGTAGAGGGGCACGGGCAGTTTTGGAGCAGCACCTGCACTTTGTTGGCAATCACCGCTACACTCACGAACTGGGCCTGTGTACTGGCGAATTGGAGACTGCGCTCGCCGCCATCGAGGGTCGGGGTCTGTCCCTGGCCGTGGTAGGCCACGCCCCCCATGATTCTTGCCCCGGTGAGGTCCTTGGGGTGCTTGCAATCGGTGACAGCATCAGGCCGGAGGTCCCAGATGCACTGCGTAAGCTTCGTGAGCTTGGCGTGGATCCCATCGTTATGCTCAGCGGTGACAATCAGCGTACAGTTGATGCAATCGCTAAGCAGGCAGGTCTGAGCGAGGCTCGCGGCGATCTCCTCCCCGAAGACAAGGTCACCCACATGCACCGGCTACTGGCCGCTCACGACTCCGTCGGAATGATCGGGGATGGAGTTAACGATGCCCCCGCCCTGGCCCTTGCAACTGTAGGAATTGCAATGGGGGCAATCGGAAGCGACACGGCAATCGAGACAGCAGACGTTGCGCTAATGAAGGACGATCTCGGCAAGCTTGCTGAAGCAATCGCAGTTGGCCGCCGTACACTCAGCATCATCCATTTCAATGTTGCGTTTGCGGTGCTGGTGAAAGCGGTATTTCTTGTTCTTGCGCTCAGTGGTCATACCAGCCTATGGATGGCAATCCTGGCAGATACTGGAGCCACCCTTTTGGTGATTGGTAATGCGCTTCGTCTGGTGCTTAAATCTCCTCAATTGCTGAACAACTGACTATGACATAACCTTACCAATGAGAATTGATAGGAGTGAGAGTCTGGGCTGAAGAAAGGACCAGATGATGAAGGATGGAGACACCCCCTGTTCCGATTCCCGCTGGACCACCTCCGCGGATTTGGTCAAGCCGGTATGCGGAAGTGGACAACAAGTGCGGACTGAGCACTGCGCTCAGCTTATGGCGACCTGGATTGGAGATTGTCCGGCACTCGGGATGACTCGCCGCAACCACACTGCTCCGTTCCGCAGAGGCCACATTCGCCAAGAAGGGACAGGTGGGGACGGACCGAGTATTTCAAGCCAAACGGTTTGATGGCCTTCTCCCGAATGTGCGAGATAGCGTCATTCACGGAGTCAGTTGAGTAAACCAACCCCAGATCTCCGGGACTGATTGTTCCGGCGCGGACGGTTTTCTGAAGAAACCCAAGCAGTTCGCGCCAGTATTCGGTGCCCATAACAACGATGGGGAAGTTCTCAATCTTGCCGGTTTGGATGAGAGTGAGCGCCTCGAACAGTTCGTCCACGGTGCCTGCCCCTCCGGGAAAGACGACGAAGGCGAAGCTGTACTTCACGAGCAGCGTTTTGCGGACGAAGAAGTAGTGCATCGTCACACAACGGTCGAGGTAGGCATTGGACTGCTGCTCGAACGGGAGTTCGATATTGCATCCGACCGAACGACCTCCCGCGTCCTTTGCTCCGCGATTGGCCGCTTCCATGATGCCAGGCCCGCCGCCAGTCATCACCGTGAAGCCGATCCGAACGAGGGCCGCGCCCATTTGCCTGGCAAGTCCGTAGTTCGGGTCGGACTCGCGCGTCCGCGCGGAGCCAAACACCGTAACGCACGGCCCGACAAAATGCAGGGCACGAAACCCGCGAAGGAAATCACGCATCACTCGCAACAACTGGACAAACTCACTCGTGCGTGAACGCGGTCCCTCCAGCATCCGGCGATCCGCTCCGGTGCACCCACAGCCTGGCCTAATTGCGTGAGCCAGTTTCGGTTCTCGCATCGCGGACGGGGGATTGACTATTTTGGAACCCATAGATGACTCGCTTGGCCGACGCCTATTGCTTCTCCATGCCCTCCGTGACACCAGCGCCCCGGCGAGTGGCACAGCAGAGGACCGGTTCCCTGCCACAGGCTTTGCAAGGGTGCCACACCCCTTCCTTCAAGCTAAATCCAGAGTCCGTTGTCCCTGATGGTGGATTTGCAGCGTGGACAATGTTGCCGGTGTTCAAACAGCGTGACGAACGACTGTAGAGTCTTGGAGGTTCCCGTTGAGCATAGTCTTGTAGTTGGTGCAGAGCATCGCAACTACGTCGCCCGTCTGATGCTCGCTTGGGTCCCGATGTTGTGGAGCCGAATGAAGATCTGCTCCTGAGTGACCTGCAGGCAGGATTGAGCAAAGCCAACGACAGCCACCACCAGTATGAGCGCCAAGCCAGAACCCAGAATTGAGTCGGCGGGATGCTGGTTCTCCGCAATCGGTCCCTTCTCTCCTTTCGCTTGTTCATGTGATGGAGGCTTCTCGAAATTTCTCTTCGGCCGAAATTCTATCGGTCCGAAGGTTGCGCACGCATTTTACGGCTTCGAGCACCGCCAACGGAATCGCTGAGACTAGGAGCAGCATAAGACAGTCGGAGATGTCCATTGCCGAAGTCTTCAGAAAGCGGCCCAACGTCTCATTGTGATGGCTCCAGACTTGCAGGCCAAATGAAAGGCTCACGATGAGCAAAAGGTTGATGTTGGATAGAAGTGCAATGCGCCAGACAGGTTTCACCTCGCTGCGGCAACCAAAGGAGCGGAGCAATTCGGCAAAGACTAGTACTGCAAAGGCGTGTGTGCGGGCGAGTTCTTCGGTCTCAGTCTTCAAGCCGTAGAGGTAAACGGCGAACGACACACCCGCTGTGAGGAATCCGGTGAGGAACATGGTACCGAGAAACCTGCGATCAGCGATGCGTTCAGACCGGCGCCGGGGACGCCTCTTCATCACGTCAGGGTCAATGGGGTCCGTCGCAAGACATAGAGCGGGCAGCCCATCGGTGACGAGGTTTATCCAAAGCAGGTGAATTGGCAGCAGCGGCACAGGTAAGCCGACAACAACACATACAGTCATCAAGAGCAATTCACCACAGTTGCCGGCGAGGAGGTACTGAAGCGTCTTGCGGATGTTGTCGTAAATGCCGCGACCTTCTTCGACGGCCGCGACGATGGAAGCAAAGTTGTCGTCGGTCACAATCATGTCCGACGCCTGCTTTGTGACTTCCGTACCGCTGCGGCCCATCGCGATGCCGATGTCGGCGCCCTTGATGGCGGGCGCGTCGTTCACACCGTCGCCAGTCATTGCTACCACTGCTTCGTTCGCTTTCCAAGCGCGCACGATGCGGAGTTTGTGTTCCGCGGTGACGCGCGCGTAAACGGCGACCTTCGGTGCTTGTTGACGTAATAGCCCGTCCGACATCTTGTCCAACTCAACGCCTGCAATGGCAATGTTCTCGCCAGAGGCGATGCCAAGTTCCCGAGCAATCGCCGTTGCTGTGTGCGGGTGGTCGCCGGTAATCATCACCACGCGAATCCCGGCGGCACGGCACTTTCCCACGGCCTCTTTTGCCTCGGCGCGTGGCGGATCATACATACCTGCAAGCCCGACGAACACAAGGTCGCGCTCGATTTCTTCCGGGGTGAGACGTGACACTAAACTCTCGTCCAGATCGCGATAAGCGGAGCCGAGCACTCGTAGGGCTTGCTGTGCCATTGCGGTGTTCTGCGATGAAACGCGCTGCCGGTCGGCTTCAGTCAGCGTGCGAACATCCGTGCTGGTGTAAATCTTCGTGCAACGTGAGAGCAGCAAGTCGGGAGCGCCGTTGATGAACGCTCGTAGCCTCCCATTGGGCATCCGGCGCACCACCGTGCGTCGCTTGCGGTCGGAATCGAACGGGATTTCGTGATGCTTTGGGAATTCTCTTTCGAGGCGCTCCTTGCTACCTCCAGCTTTGTGGCCGCTAGCGAGCAAAGCACCTTCCGTTGGGTCGCCGATCACGCGCCAGATGCCATCTTCATGGACGAGGTGAGCATTGTTGCAACCGACCAGAACGTTTGCGAGTTCGAGCAACGGCCCGGCGTGCCGAGCGTCCGCTGCCTTGCCTTCAAAGCGCACCTCGCCGTTTGGTTCGTAACCTTTGCCGGTGACTTCGTAGGTTTGGCCCGCAACATACAGCGCGCGCACGGTCATCTCGCCTACGGTCAACGTGCCGGTCTTGTCGGTGCATATCACCGTAGTTGAGCCTAGGGTTTCGACTGCCGGCAGTTTCCGTACCAGCGCGCGACGCCGCGACATGCGCATCACCCCGAGCGCAAGGGAGACGGTGACGACGGCGGGCAATCCTTCCGGCACCGCAGCGACTGCGAGGCTCACCGAGGTCATGAACAATTCGAAGAACCTCATCCCACGAAGCAACCCCAGCACAAACAATAGGGCGACAATGCCAAGGGAAGACCAAACAAGGACTCGCCCAAAGGAATCCAGTTTTTGCTGAAGGGGCGTGCTCGCGTCCTCGCTGGCCCCTTCAATCAGGCCTGCGATGCGCCCAATCTCGGTGTTCATCGCAGTGGCCACGACAACAGCACTTCCTTGCCCGGTGGCGACGCTCGTTCCCATGAAAACCATGTTCTCGCGGTCACCGAGCGGGATTTCCCCCGTGTCCAAAGTTTCCGACTGCTTCTCCACCGCATCCGACTCACCCGTCAACGCGGACTCGATGCACTTGAGAGAAGAAGCTTCGATCAGACGGGCGTCAGCGGCCACGAGGTCGCCCGCCTCCAGCTCGATGATATCGCCTGTAACGATTCCAGATGCGGGGATGGAACTCATTCTGCCATCTCGCCGCACCTTCGCTTGCGGCGCGGTCATCTTCTTTAGCGCTGCGATGGATTTTTCCGCATTGACCTCCTGGTAGAAGCCGATAACCGCGTTGAGGATGACGATGGCGAGAATGGCAATGGCGTCCACCGCTTCGCCCAGCACGCCGGAAATGATTCCGGCTGCGATAAGAATCCAAATGATAAGGCTTTTGAACTGGCGGACAAAAATCTGCCAGGGGCTAATGCGCTTGCCCTCTTTTAGCTCGTTCGGCCCATTGGCTGCGAGGCGTCGTGCTGCCTCCTGAGCGGAAAGTCCGGTCGCTGCGGAGTCAAGATACGCCAGCACCTCCTTGGTTGACTGGCTGTGCCAGACTTTGGTCTTTCCTTCTGAGGCTGTGGCGGGCGTGGTGGTCATACGGCGACAGTTGTCGCAGCGATACGTCGTGCTCGTCTCCATTTCCATTCCTCGACAGCGCAGAACAAGCACGGAGCGATAAAAATGGTTATCAACAGGCTGACGACCATGCCGCCGACAGACGGGATAGCCATCGGCTGCATCACATCGGAGCCGCGTCCCGTGGCCCAGAAGATCGGCATGAGACCGAAGATGGTGGTCGAGAGCGTCATCAGGCAGGGGCGGATTCGTTTCAAACCCGCTTGCACCACCGCGTCACGAATCTCTTGCACCGAACCAAAAGTCGCCTTGTCAAAAATCTGTTCGAGATACGTCGAGATGACCACACCGTCGTCGTCCACGACGCCGAACAGTACGAGAAACCCGACCCACACGGCGATGGAGAGGTTGGCCCCCCAGAGTGCGAGCATGATGAAACCACCGGAGGCAGAAACCAGGATGCCGAAGTAAATGATGGGCGCGATCCACCAACGCTCGAAGCCAAGGTAAAGCATCACGAACATGATGAAGAGGCAGACGGGAATGAGAATGCTCATGCGTTTTGTGGCGCGGACCTGGTTTTCGAACTGGCCACTCCATTCCCAGTAATAGCCGGCAGGCAGCTTGAGCCGACCATCACGCACGGCACCCTGGAGCACTGTCTCAGCGTCTTCGACCACACTCACTTCGTCTCGGTCGCGCGTGTTCATCGTTACATAGCCAACGAGCAGGCCGCGTTCGCCTTTGATCTCCTGCGGGCCAAGCACGCTTTTAATGGTGAGGACTTGCGATAGTGGGATTTGTGCTCCGCTGCTGCTCGGAACCAAAATCTTTTCCAACTCGGGTATGTCTTCACGAAACTCACGCAGGTAGCGCACACGAATCGGGTAGCGCTCGCGGCCTTCGACTGACTCCATGATGTTCATGCCGCCGATGGCGATTTCGATGACATCCTGCACCTCCCGGATGTTGACGCCGTAGCGCGCGATGCGGTCTCGGTCTATTTCAAACTGCAGATACGGCTTCCCTACAATACGGTCGGCCACGATGTCCGTCGCGCCAGGGACTTGTTTGAGCAGTTGTTCGATCTCCAGGCCGATGCGCTCGATTTCCTTCAGGTCGCTTCCGTAAATCTTCACTCCCATCATGGCGCGAAAGCCGGTTTGAAGCATAACCAGCCGCGTTTGGATCGGTTGCAGGAATGTCGGCAGGACGCCGGGAATGGCTGTCTTCTCCTGAAGCTCGGTGAGGATCTCACCCTTGGTAATGGCCCGATGTTCGGGCCAGAGCCAGGTGAACGGTTTCTTCAGCCAAGTCGGCCACTCGGAGAACGCGCGCTTCACCGGAATGCGCCGCCACTTGGACTCCGGCTTTAGTATGATGATGCTCTCCATCATGCCGATGGGAGCTGGGTCGAGCGCAGACTCGGCGCGGCCCAGCTTGCCGACGACAGATTCCACCTCAGGCACGCTCGCGATGGCCATATCCTGTTTCGCGTTGACCTCGACGGCGGGACCGAGTCCGGCTTGAGGCAGAAGGGAGGGCATGTAGAGAAATGACCCTTCATCGAGCGGCGGTAAGAACTCACGTCCGATGCCCGGTAGGATACGCTTCTCCTTCAATACAACGAGGTTCGATGTGCGTTCGGCATCACGATCCTTGGGGTCCTGGCGGCGCCAAAGGAACCGTCGATGAACCGAACCGTCCGCCCGCCTTACCTTCTGCCAGCGCAACTGGTCGAATTCCACCAGTGGGCGTGTCACCGCAGTGGTGTCCCTGAAATACATCGCCTGTTTCAGCTCCGGCGAGGCTTCCTGACGGGCGAACAGGTTGATGGCCCAACCTACGGGAGCAAGCGTCCACCCGATGCCCAGCCAGATGCTCAACCCGACCAAGAGAATCGTCACGGGCGCGATCAGGAAGGTCTTCTTGTGCGCCAGAATCCAGCTCAGCGTCGGGGTGTAAATTCTGGCGACACCACGGGAAACCGGGTTCTCCTCCAGCGGCAAAAACCGTTCGCGCGTCATCCGCACAAACGCCAGCGCGACGATCACCCCAACCACGACCGACATCGGCCAGCCGCTGTAATGACTTCCCGCCAGCGCCCACATGAGAGTGGCGTGCGCGGCGAAGACCGAAACCAGGCCAAGCGCACCGGCGATAATCCACACGGTCCGCTTGGACCACTTCACGGGGCGGAACAGAAAGTAGCACACGAGTGGGACAACCGTGAGAGCAAGGATGACCGAGCCGCCGATGGCGAAGGTCTTCGTAAACGCGAGCGGGCGGAACAGCTTTCCCTCCTGGTCGGTGAGGAAAAACACCGGGATGAAGGATACCAGCGTGTTCGATACGGCCGTGACGATGGCTCCGCCGACTTCGGATGCGCCGTCGAAGACCTTTTGAAAGTGGCTTCTGGTTTTGTCCCCCGTGGCGATGTGACGGTAGATGTTCTCCGTCATGATGATTCCCATGTCGCCCACGTCGCCAATGGCGATGGCGAGGCCTGCCAGCGACATGATGTTGGAATCAATCCCGAAGAAGTACATGAGGATGAAGCAGATCCCGACGGAGAGGGGCAGCGTGACGATGACGGAAATGGTGCTGCGGAAATGCAGGAGGAAGATGAGGATGATGGCGCTGGCCATGAGCGCCTCTTCGAGCAACGCCTCCTTCAACGTGTCGATGGTCTCCTTTACGATGTCCGTGCGGTCGTAGAAGGAAGCGATTCTGACTTTCGAGATCCGGCCATCAGCGAGCGTCTTCTGCGGCAGGCCCGGTTCCAGTTGCTTGACTTTTTCCTTCACCCGCTCGACGACGTGGAGCGGATTTTCGCCGTAACGCATCAGCACCACCCCGCCCACGGCTTCGACACCCGCTTTGTCCAACGAGCCGCGACGGAATTCCGGCCCGAGGCTTACGGTCGCAACGTGCTTGACCTGGATGGGTGTACCTTTCTCCTGCCGAATAACGACCTTTTCCAAATCCTCGACGGACTTGATGAACCCGACGCCGCGGATGAAGAATTCAACTCCGTTCCTTTCCAAAACCTTTCCGCCCACGTCGATGTTCGACTTCCGCACGGCTTCGTAAACCTCCATCAGGGTGACGCGATGGGCGCGGAGTTTGTCGGGGTGAACATCGATCTGATACTGCTTCACAAAGCCGCCGATGCTGGCGACTTCGCTGACGCCATCGACGGAGTTTAGTTGGTAGCGGAGATACCAGTCTTGGATAGAACGCAGTTCGGCCAGATCGAAGCCCTCCGCTTCCACGGTGTACCAGAAGACCTGACCTAGCGCCGTCGCGTCGGGGCCGATGACCGGCACCACTCCCGTGGGCAGACGCTGCTGTGCGACATTCATCCGCTCGATGACGCGGGAGCGCGCCCAATAGTAATCAACGTTGTCCTTGAAAATGACGAAGACCATCGCGAAGCCGAAGCCGGACATGCTGCGAATGGTCTTCACGCCCGGCGTGCCGGTGAGGCTCGTCGTTAACGGATAAGTGACTTGATTATCGACGTCCTGCGGTGAACGCCCCGGCCAATCTGCATAAACGATGACCTGCTTCTCGCCAATATCCGGAAGGGCATCGACGGGTGTTTGCGTTAGCGCATAGTAGCCTCCAACAGCAATCGCCCCCATTCCAAGAATGACGAGAAATGCGTGATTGAGGCACCAGCGTATGAGGGCATCAATCATGGCTCACCGTTTATGTTGGTCGTGGCCTTGTGGCTTTGCGACGTTGGAGGATGGTGCCGGCGGGGGAGATGCCCCGCCGTGTTGATGCCCGGCAACGGCGGCCTGACCTTCCTTGTAGAACAGGCTGGGCAGACCGCGAATTTGGGATTGGCTGTCGAGGAGAAAACTCCCGCGCACCGCTACCAGGTCGCCCTCGCTCAAACCGCTCAGTACAGGATAGGAGTCATCGGTGCGTGGGCCGGTCACAATCTCAACCGGTGAAAACTGGCCTTTGGATCTTTCGACATACACGAGCTTACGCACGCCGCTGTCGAGCACGGCCGACACGGGCACGGAAAGCAGGGGGTCGCCTTCCTGCTTCGCGCTCGTTGGCATACGGGGAATCTGGACGAGTTGCATCCTGCAAACCGGGCACTCGCCTCCTTGCGGCGACACCACCAGTGGGTGCATGGGGCAGGTCCATTGACCTTCAACCCCGGTAGGTGCGGGTTTGCCGTTCGCCAGAAGTTCGGCGCGAATCACCGCGCTGACATACATGCCGGGCTTCAGCTTGCGCCCGGTGTTGTTGATGTTGAGCAGTACTTTGACTGTGCGCGTCTCCTCGTTGAGAACCGGGCTGATAAACCAGACACGGCCGGAAAAGCTCTCACCTGGAATGGCCTCGGATGTGGTCTCAACCATCTGGCCGTATTGCGCCCAAGGCAGTTCGGATTCGTAGATGTCGAGATAGACCCATACGGAATCGAGATTGGCGAGCCTGTAGAGCATCTCGCCTGGCTTCACCATCGCCTTCTGTACAACCATCTTTTCCGTGACTGTTCCTTGAATCGGCGAGAAGAGCGTGATGCGGTCGCTGACCTTACGTTTCAGTACGAAGTCGTCCACCTGTTCCTGGGTGAGACCCCAGAGCAATAGCTTGCGCCTGGCCGACTCAACTAGGCTTGGGCTACCCTTGGTTTCCAGTGCGATGAGCAACTCTTGTTGGGCCACGAGCAAATCGGGACTGTAAATCTCCACCAGATGATCACCGGCCTTTACTTCGATACCGGTATAATCCACGAACAACCGCTCCACGTAGCCCTCGACCCGAGTCGTGATGTTCGCAAGCGCGGCCTCGTTGTATTGCACTTTGCCTACTACACGAATCTCTCGGTTCATCTTGCGGCGCTGCACCGGCGCAGTCTCTACGCTCGCCATTGCGCGCGCGTGTTCGGACAGCTCCAGCATCGGCTCCGAAGCTGCTGCCGTTGCATTGGTTGTCGCGGGCTTTGCAGTCGAGTTCGCAGGAATCAACGGCATCGAACAAATGGGGCACTTGCCCGGACTGGTCATGCGCACCTGCGGGTGCATCGAACAGGTCCAGATCTGTCCGATGGTTTCTGTCGTGTTGTCGGCGCCGTCGTCTGAAGCTGGTTTCAAAAGCAAGGCGGTACCGGCAGCGAGAACAACTACCGAAAGCACGATGAGAAGACTTGTCTTGGTGAAAATGCGCTTCATGGTTTTCTCTCCTTTTCGAAATTGGCGTCGGGCGGCAACATTGGTGCGCCGTCGAGTGGCGTGCCCAGGATGAGCAGCGAGAGTTCGGCCAACGCCACTTCGCGTTGAACGCGCGCGTCGATCTCAGACAACTGGAACCCTAAGAGTGTCCTCTGGGCATCAAGCAGACTGAGAAAATCCACTCTACCAGAGACGTATCCCGACTGTGCGACATCCAGCGACTGACGGGCCTTCGGCAGGAGCCGCTCAGTGATCAATTCAAAATTGCGCGTTGCCTCCCGAAACATGAACGACTTCTCAGCAAACTCGACCGCCAGTGCTATCTGTTCGCTGGACAGCCGAGCCTCGCTGGCCTGCTTTCCCGCTTGCGCCTCGCCGATCTGTGCGGCGATTTTGTCGCGCCAGATGGGAAGTGTCACGCCAAGCTGCGGAGTCGCCAAGATTGGCGACGTCTTGACATCAACCTCGACGCCCGCACTGAAGTCGGGCACCCGTGCCTTGTAAGCCAGTCGAATTGTAGCATCGGCGCGACGCACTTCGGCCTCCATTGCTTTCAAGCGCGGATTGCGGGCGAGAGCTGTTTTGAACAATTGGTCGGAAGTCAGATCAAGCGGCGTGGACTCGAACTTCTGCGGTACAGGTGGAGTGCTGTCCTCATCTTTCAGACCCAGCGCTGCTTTGAACTGCGCTAGCAGCGGATTCCGGGAGTCTTCGAGGTTAGTGATTTCGGTTGTGATTCGCTTCCGCTCGATTTCTGCCCGCAGGACATCTTGCAAAGTGACCTTGCCGACTTCATTTTGCGCGCGCGCTAGTCTCTCGATTTGTTCAACCAATTGAAGCGTGTCGCGATTCACGGTCACCCTTGCGTTGAGGAAGTAGAGATTGTAGTAGGCCTTCTTTAGCTCGAAGGCGATCTGTAGTATCGCACTCTCAAAGGCAAAGTATCTTGCCTCACTTTCTGCGCTGGCCACGTTTGCGGCCCATTTCAATTTCCCCGGACCGGGAAGGTCTATCATCAATCCGGGCATCAGGGTGGTCACCATGTCCGCAATGTCGCTCTGAAACGTTAATTGCGGATCGGGCAGCGAGCGCTCCAAAGTAATTCGTCTGACCGATGCAACCCAATCGAAGTATGCAACTTCGACTCGTGGCTGATTGAACACCGCAAATAATAGAAAATTATGGAGCGGCACGTCCGTTGCGAGCTTGGGCAGTTGTGGACGACTATTAGCTGGGCGATAGTGCTCTTCGGTGATTGCCAGGACTTGCTGTGCGTGTTTTTCACCATCGCTCCGCTGGCCCACACAGCCCGTTACCCATACCATTGCCACAATAGTGGTGGCAGTGAGCATCCGGAGGGCAGCGATGCAATGTGTGTTTAATTGCTTTGTTGGTTTCACTTGAGCGGAATGCCGCATTTATCACCTAGATTTCTGGCATTTGCCTAATTATACACCTTACTTATATTTTCTGATTTATTGTCATTTCACGCAAGGTAGTCAGTGTTTTATTCCCGATGATTACTGCTTTGCAGCCAACGAATTGTTTACGCCAGTGTGCTTTGCATTCACATTCAAGTCTCTCACTTAATCGAGCCTCTTAAAACATGCGTCCGACACTGTTGATGTTTGATCGCGCAGGGAAAAAAATCCGAAGCGGCGGTGAAGACTTCACCCACCGCTTCGGTACAAGGCACACGTTACTTTTTTTCCTTGTCCATTCCCTTCGTTGGAGTACTGCCGGGCTTGGTTGCGCAGCAAAAGGCCGACTCGTCGCCGCACACCTTGCAACTGTGCTTCAGGACGGTTTCTTTGGCCTTGCCGTGGCCGGTCACTTCGATGGTCGAGTTACAGCCGGCGCAAGCATGAGTGCCGATAAGCTCTTTGGGCTGCCCCCCTTCCATAAGGATTTGGGCGCCCTTCACGCCCTGTTTAACGCGCGTGACATACACGGTCTTGCACCTGGCGCAAACCATCGCGAACGTGTCATTCGGCTTGAGGGCGTCAGCTTCCGCCTTCGTTTCGATCTTGTGCAGCATCAGCAGATGCTCCCCCCCCTTCATCGGCTTCATGTCTTCTGCCGCATTGAGGTTGGTTCCGGGCAGCCACGCCGCGAGGGCGAACGCCATCGCAATCCCGGTTCCGATGAGGCTGTGTTTAACTCTTTTCATTGTTCTTTCTATTGTTTGTTGTTGTGTCTGCCTCGGTCCAACTAGTTCGCTGGCCCGAAATTAAATGGGTCGCTTGCTACTTCTGGCCGGGCGTCATGACTCCGGAGTGAACGTGTGAAGCAGCGAGGGCGGACCTGGCATGAAGCTGATGTAATGAAACCACCTCAATGACTCCGCGTCCGAGACGGAGCACGCCTTGCTCCTCAAGCTCACGAGTTGCCCGAATAGCTGATTCCGTCGTTGTGCCGGCGAGTTCCGCGAGAGTGGCGCGAGTTTCCGGAATGATCCGGCCAAACTTCTCGTGGAGCCGGCAGAGAATAGTGGCCATGCGCACCGGTAGTTCCTCCAACGCCAGCCCGCGCATGGCCACGGACTGGCACAGCTTGAGGCATGTGTCTTGGAGCAGAGCCGTTTGCAATGTCGGATTGCCGTCGAGTTCGTCCAACAGGATGGAAAGCGGAAATGCCAACAATCGAGTCGCCTTAACCGCGACGGCCGTGGCGGGTTGAACGGGTTGGTCGCGGTAGAACACGACGCCGAAAAGTTCCCCCGGCAACAGAATATCCACCAGAAGCACTTGGCCCTTCGTGGTGTGTCGCACCAGCTTGACCTCCCCTTTGACGATGAGCCATCCGTACTGGGCAGGGTGACCTTCCCGGCAGATGGCCGCCGCCGGGAGGATTTCCCGCAGGCCGCTATGGGCGACCAGATGCTTCCAGTTGATCTGTCGGAACTGGGACAGCACGGGATGCTGACGCAACATCTCCTCCAGGGCGTCTGGGATCCGGCTCTTGCGGTTGATGTTCTTCTTCGTCGTCATAGTCGTACGCGCGCAATCACTTGCGGAGACATCGAGGCACGCCTCCATCGCCGCGGCCGAATTTCGGTGGCTCGTGCCCGCAGCGTCGGGTCACTCGGCGTGTGGAATCTCTCTTCATGCCTGCCATCGGTGGAGCGCTCCGCGAACGGAGGCAATAGCTTCTACCGCAAGTGGCGCTGTGTGTATGATCCAGATCATACTTCGTTGGAGTTCCGGCCGTTTCGGGCTTTGAGGGCAGCATGGAGGGTGGCGACCAGTCTATCCGGCCCCTCCTGCTTGGCGACGAAGGCCGCCGCGCCCGCCGCGCGGGCCAGCCGTTCGGTGCGTTGCACGTCAAACATCGTGGTGGCGACGACGGGAAGCGCCGGATTTTGCTCATGGATGGCCTTGATGAAGTCCAGCCCGCTGGAAGATTTCAGTTGAATGTCCGTCAGCACGATGTCGGGCCGCGCGGAGAGCACCGCCGCCAGCGCAGCCTGCGCATCCTCCGCATGCCCGCACACCGCGAGATCCGCTTCACGCTCGATGGCCTCCACGAGGCTACGGCGCATCAGTGGATGATCCTCGATTAAAAAGACTCTACGTTTCATACTCTTGCATCCGTTGCGCCCCAGGAGTCGGGTTGCGCCCTTCGCGTCCGCCAACGGGATTGATTGAGGTTTGTCGGAACAGTGCTCTCGTTCACACGTGCCCATTATTGCGTTCGTGAAGGCGAACGGTATCGGCAGGAAAGTTGTTCGCGCGTAGGGCTGGAATGTCGCGCTGGATAGGGAAAATGCTTATGGCTACGCAAAGCCTACTCGCCAGTTGCTGGCGTCTTGAATGCTCATTGGAATCACCGACCGCTCGAGTGGACTGCTGGTGATCTTCCCTGCCGTGTTGCTAACAGTATTTAGGCTGGAGGCATAACTTCTTAAATTCTGAGAAGGGCTTCCTCGGCCGATCTACTGTGTCGTCCACGCGATGCCGCTGAATTTGTGCACAAGCCGGTGGTTGCAATTCAACGCTACCATGAAGACGCATCATCGGTGTTCATGTCATTATCTTTGCCTGTTACCCGTCCTGCTGCTGCGCCTTGCAAGCGGCGGCTTTCACCATCATCGAGACGTTCATGAGGAGGGTGACTTTTCATGGGAGGCGACCCAGCGGATCGCGAAACGGGTGAACTCCGGTGTGGCCTTAAAGCCGAGTTTCTCTTTGATGTGGCCGCGGTGCACGTCCACGGTCTTTGGGCTGAGATGGAGGCGCTTGGCGATCTCGTCGGTGCTCCAACCTTCGCCAAACAACCTCATCACTTCTAGTTCCCGGTCGGTCAGCTTCGCCTCCGGATCGGCATCGGCCTTGCCCGTTCCACCAACGAGCGAGTCCAGAATTTTCGCCGACATGCGCGGGCTGAGCGCTACCTGGCCGCCCAACACGGTGCGGATGGCGTTGGCAAGCCGTTCCGGTCCCTCCTGCTTCATCACGTAGCCGCGCCCGCCGGCCCGCAGCACACGTGCTGCGTAGAGCGATTCGTCCTGCATGGACATCGCGAGCACGGGCAGGCCGGGATGAAGCGCGTGAATGTCTTTGATGAGTTCTAAGCCGTCCTTGTCGGGCAGGCCCATGTCCACGAGCACCAAGGCCGGCTTCAACTTGGCAATTGCCTCCATCGCCTCGCGCGCCGTGCCTGCCTCGCCGCATACCACGAAATCTGGCTCGCGATTCAGCAGGTCGGCCTGGCCGCGCCGCATGAGCGGATGGTCATCCACAAGCAGAATTGTCCTCTGCTTCACCGGTTGGGGTTTGTCGTGTTTGCGTGGCATTATTCGGTGTTGACTCGTTGTAGTACGGAGTTCGGCACACAGCACAGCACCTCGGCGCCGCCTCCGGGACGTGCCCGGACTCTCAACTGTCCCCCGATCAATCGCGCCCGCTGTTCCATCGTGCGAAGACCGAGTCCACGCGGAGCGGGTTGTGCCGGTAACCCCACACCGTTGTCGCGCACGCTTAGTTCCAACGCAGTCGGTAAGCGTCGCAAGGCAACGTCAATCCGCGTGCCTTCGCTGTGCTTTAGCGCGTTGTGCGTCGCCTCCTGTGCGATTCGGTAAAGGTGGCTGGCCGCCGCCGGGTTCTCCACACGCACGTTCTTCTCGCCAGCGAAGCCACATTCGACACGGCGATCCGCGTTCACTCGCTCCGCCAGATTCTCCAACGCCTCCACCAAGCCCTCGGGCGCCGGGGACACGGCGTAAAGATCGTGGGCGAGCCTCCGCGCCTGCGTGAGCGCCGTGCTGAGTTCGTCGCAAAGCTGGCTGACGGTTTCGGCCTGGGGAACATTCGCCGACTGCAAATCGCGGTGCAGACCGTTCGTCAAGAAGAGCAGCCCACCGATTTGCTGGCCGAGGCCGTCATGCAATTCGCGCGCGATGCGAGTGCGTTCCTGCTCACTTGCTGTCGCCACGGCCTGTTCCAGTTCACGGCGCTCGGTGATGTCGCGAATGAGGCCCGTGAACAACCGGCTGTCGCCGAGCCGAACTTCGCTCACGGACAGTTCCATCGGAAACACTGTGCCGTCTTTGCGCCGTCCCTCCAGTTCACGTCCAATTCCGATGATGCGCGTCTGGCCAGTGCGGAGATAGCTCGCGAGGTAGTCGTCGTGCTGCTCGCGGTGGGGTGACGGCATGAGCAGGCTGACGTTGCGACCGACGACTTCGTCCGAGCCGTAGCCGAACATACGGCACGCCGCCGGGTTCATGGATTCCACAAGGCCGCACTCATCAATGGTGATGATGCCTTCGACGGAAGTTTCGACGATGGCCCGCATCCGCTGCTCGTTTTCGTGCAACGCCTCCTCCATTCGCTTGCGCCCCGTGATGTCAGCGCGAATGGCGATGTATTGTCGGGGCTTCCCCTTGGCGTCGAGAAAGGGAACGATGGTCGTGTCCACCCAATAGAAGCTGCCATCCTTTGCCTTATTCTTGATCTCACCGCGCCACACCGACCCGCGCTGAATTGTCGTCCACAATTCTTGCATGAATGCCTTGGGGTGATGACCGGAATTGATGATGCGATGGTCTTGGCCGATCAGCTCGGCGAGCGGGTATTTGGAAATGGCGCAAAACTTATCGTTGACGTAGGTGATTTGCCCGCGCGCGTCCGTGATGGCGACGATGGCGTGCTCATCGAGTGCCGCTTTCAACTCGGCGAGTTCCGCTTCAGGAGTGTTGTGTGCGGGCTGCGTCATAACTTTGTGTTGCGTAGGCGCAGCGCGTTGGCGATGACGGACACGGAACTTAGGCTCATCGCCGCGCCCGCGAGGATCGGGCTGAGCAACACCTTGAGCATGGGATAGAGCACGCCCGCCGCGACGGGGATTCCGAGCGCGTTGTAGATGAAGGCGAAGAACAGGTTTTGCCTGATGTTTCGCATCATGGCGCGACCGAGGCGAATCGCGCGCACGATGCCGCGTAAGTCGCCCTTAACGAGCGTCAGTCCGGCGCTCTCCATCGCGATGTCCGTGCCGGTGCCCATCGCGATGCCTACATCGGCGGCGGCTAGTGCGGGCGCGTCGTTGATGCCGTCGCCGGCCATGCCTATAGAGCGTCCGGCGGCCTTGAGTGATTTCACCTTCTCCTGCTTGTCCTGCGGAGTGACGCCGGCCTGGAAATCGGCGATCCCCAGCTTCCGAGCGACGGCCTCTGCGGTGCGTGGGTTATCGCCCGTAAGCATGATGACGTTGATGCCGAGTTCGCGCAGTTCGGCAAGCGCCTGGGGCGTAGTGGTCTTCACCGGATCGGCCACGGTCAATACGCCGGAGGCCCGGCCATCAATCGCCATAAAGATCGCAGTCGCGCCCTCGGCTTGGTGCGGAAAAGCGATGGTCTCAAGTGCGGCGATGTCCGTAACGTCGTTGTCACGGAGAAAGTCCGGCTTTCCAACCAGGACGCGACGGCCCACAACTGTTCCGGCCACGCCGCCAGCGGTCGTGGACTGGAAGTCCTTCGGGGCCTCGATGGAAATCTGGCGCTCGCGGGCCGCGACGACGACAGCGTGAGCCAGTGGGTGTTCACTGCCTTGTTCGAGAGACGCGGCGAGGCGAAGAAGTTCGGCGTCAGAAAATCCGTTCACCGGCAATACTTGCGCGAGCTTGGGTTTGCCTTCGGTAAGCGTGCCTGTCTTGTCCACAACAAGTGTGTCGAGTTGGGCAAGCTTTTCGATGGCTTCGGCGTTGCGGATAAGCACCCCCATTTGCGCGCCGCGTCCGACGCCGACCATCACGCTCATTGGCGTGGCGAGACCAAGCGCGCAAGGGCACGCGATGATAAGCACGGCGACAGCATTGGTGATGGCAAACGCGAGGCGCGGCTCTGGCCCGAAGAAGAACCATCCAAGGAAAGTGAGCGCGGCAATCGCCAGCACCGCCGGCACGAACCACGCCGCGACCTTATCCGCCAGCGCCTGAATCGGCGCGCGGCTGCGTTGGGCCTGTGCCACCATCTGGACGATGCGCGCAAGGACGGTTTCGCTGCCGACGTGCTCGGCCTGCATCACGATGCTGCCGGTCGTGTTTTGCGTGCTGCCTGTCACGCGGTCGCCCGGAGCTTTCTCCACCGGCAACGGCTCGCCAGTAACCATGGACTCGTCGATAGAAGTCTTTCCTTCAAGCACCACGCCATCTACGGGAACCTTTTCACCAGGCCGGACGCGCAGCCGCATCCCGATGCGAACCGAATCCAACGGAGCGTCGATTTCTTCCTGGTCTTGAATGACTCGCGCGGTTTTCGGGGCGAGATTCAGCAACGCGCGGATGGCACTTCCGGTCTTGCTCCGCGCACGCAGCTCCAACACCTGACCAAGCAGCACGAGCACGGTGATGACGGCAGCCGCCTCGAAGTAAATGGCGACCTTGCCCGCATGGCCGGTCGCTGGTGGGAACGCGTGCGGAAACAACATCGCCACGGCGCTGAAGACGTAAGCAGCTCCGACGCCCAGCGCGATGAGGGTGAACATATTCAGGCTGCGGTTCGCGAGAGAGCGCCAGCCGCGCACGAAGAATGGCCAGCCGGCCCAGAGAACGACCGGCGTGCTCAAAAGGAATTGTCCCCAACGCGACGCGTCGCCATTCACCCATTTAGCGTGACTCCACGCGGGAACGAGATGCGCCATCGCCGCGATGAACACCGGCAGCGTCAGCGCCGTGCCAATCCAGAGGCGCCGCGTCATGTCGCGCAGCTCTGAATCGTCCTCGACGACTTCTGGCGTGATGGTTTTGGCCTCCAACGTCATGCCACACTTTGGGCAAGTGCCTGGATGGTCCTGCTCGATTTCCGGGTGCATCGGGCAGGTGTAGATCGTCTGGGCTGTCGGCTTCCACGCCGGGTTCAGTTCCAGCGCCATACCGCACTTGGGACAATTGCCCGGCCTGTCGCTCTCGATGCCGGGACACATTGGGCAGAAGTACTTCGCGACGATGGAAGGCGTCACTGACCCGCCGTGGTATTGGTGATGAGAGTGCCTGCTTTGATTCGCCTTTCCGTCACAGCAGGATTGTTCCTCCGCGTGAGAATGACCCTCTATGTGGCCTCTATCACCGGAGAGATCGCCTGCGCCGGCTTGCGCATTTGCCTGGCCTGCGCAACAAGAACTACCGCTACTCTCGTTCGACGGTGATTGGGCCAGAAACTTCTTCCGACAATGCTCGCTGCAAAAGTAAAACGTCTCGCCATCGCGCGCTACGCTCGGAGCAGTCGCTTCATTCACCATCATTCCGCAGATCGGGTCGGTCTTCATAAGGATCTTCACTGCTCACCGCTGTGATGGCACTGAGCGACGGCGAGACTTGCCTGGGACAACGCTCTGGCGCTTGAAGTAGGTGCGGGATTGTTTCGCACAAAGGGATTACTTGGATGTCAACTTCGACAAATACTTCGCCGGCTCCTTTTTGAAGTCGGCGAGGCAGTCTTCGCAGCAGAGCTTTATCGTCTGCCCTTCGTGGACGAATGTGTAGGGCTCGCCATGATTGAAGCCCTCATCGGTGACGAGGCATTTTGTCAACGGATATGGTCTAGCCGCTGACGCGTCGTGCGGATGACTGGAATTGTCGTGGCTGCTCCTAGAGCAGCCGACAAAGCCGAGGGTTGCTATAAGGGCGAGTGATATTGTAAGTGTATTCATAGTTTCTGTTTTGCCTGGGCTGATTCGCCGTCAGCACGACGACAAAAAGGAGCCTTTGGCTTCTATTGGTTATTTTCTCTACATTAACTTCATTTTGCATTTGGGACAGTTGCCTGTCTTGCCCTATACAGCACCAGAGAGACGGGCAGGTACATTGGAGCGCTTGGATTCCTGGCTTGGCTTCGCCGCATCGTGAGTGGTATCAGGCCCTACGGAATCCAGTTCGATTTCGTTGAAATCCAAAATCGGGGCCTAGGATCTCAAGCAATAGAGACGCGAGTTCCGCGACGACAAGGCACGGAATGGAAAGAGTTGACTCACCCGCGCAAGTGAACGGGAACTGAAGTCAACTTAACCGAGGAAGGGAGGAGCGAGGCTGCGGAACGCCGGACCAAGGCACACTTCGGGCGTGAAAGTCCATTCGTGGGAGTGATCTCGACAGACGAAAGCAGCTTTCGCCTGGGTCTCGCCCGCTTCCAGTGAGAGCACTACGGAGGCAAGCCGATAAAGCGTGTGAGCCTGAAAGGCGGCAAGTATGGGCGCGTCGCTTCCGAGTATCATCGTCTTTAACGTCGAACAGGCCGTGGCGGGCGATGGAGTGGACGGCGCTGAACTATCGTCACCATCGTGCGAAACTGCGCGTTTCGGCGAGCCGTGGCACGACGGTTGCGCCTCGTCTGCGTGTCCACCGCCAAAATGGCAATGCACGAAGCACATGCTCTGCGCCACGACGAAGGCCGTGAGCGCGAGCGCCGCGAGGGAGCGGAGCAACGGACTCAGGGTTGTCTGGCGCAAACGCATGATCTGCCTTTACTCGAAATGCCCTTCCGGCCGCCTACTGGCGGCTTGGACAGGTGGAGGTTGCTACGCCGCTGCGTACAGAATCCCTCAAGGAATTTTCGGAGATCTTCGTCAAGTACTTGGAGTAGGTTCCAAAAGCTTGCCCAAGCTGACGCGTAGTTGCTTGCGGGCACGGTAGATACGTGCCTCCACCGCCTTCGCAGAGCAGCCGAGGATTGCGGCGATCTCCGCATGTGGGAGTTCTTCGTATTCGGAGAGGATGAGCGGCTGACGCAACTCTTCGGAAAGCGCGGCCACGGCGCGACGGACAGTTTCGGAGCGTTCCCTCGCCTGCACCACTTCATCCGGAAGCGGGCCGCTTTCCGGTAGAGAATCGCGGAAGCCATGGCCAGTCGCGTCACTCTCGGCGTCCAGCGACACCAGTGGATGGCGTGAGCGCCAGCGGTAACGATCTTTCACCAAATTTGCCGCGATGGTGTAGAGCCAAGTGGAGAACTTTTGCCCAGAGTCAAACTTTGTACGGTGCTGGTAGAGCTTTGCGAACGTCTCTTGAGCAGCGTCCGCGGCATCGTCTTCGTTTTGCAGGCAGCGGACGAGGTAGTTGAACAACTTCACGGCGTGGCGCTCCATCAAGCTTTTGAGCGCGTCGTCGTGGCCTGCCGCGAGTCGGTTCATGTCCTGCACGTCGAGTTCGTCCGTGTTCATGCAGGAACTATGGATGTTGGGCGCGATTCGTCGTCGTTGCGTGGCTGTTCGTGCCGTGGTTCATCGCTTGTTCGCGAAAACAAGTATTGCCCCACACCCAAGCGAGGTAGCGCTTGCCTTGCTCTGGCGGCATGGTGCGGCTCACTTCAAAGAAGTGTTTGATCATCTCCGACTGGCAGGTAGCCCGCATCTGCGCCCTCTCACTCAAGAGCTTCTCGATTTCCGTTGTCACCTGAGTGGCGCTGGCGAGCACTTCAGACAGCCTGTTGTTGAGTTCGTTAATCCGGCGGCACCGGTCTTTACACTGCGGCAGATAGCCTGCGTGAAGCTCGGAGATACGCGTGAACTCGGCATCGCCAAGATTGAACTCTTGCTTCAGCCATGCGAGTTCTGGCTTAGGGCTTTGCAGCATTGCGCGCGGCTTGGCCGTGCCCGCCAGATAGACGCAGCAGTAGGCGACGACCGCACCAACCACGCCGAGCGCAAGAATCGTCAGGCCACGCTTCATGGCTGAGGCGTGGTTTGGTAGGGATCAACTTCCTCCGCGTAACGGGCGCTCAGTTCGCCCGTGACGCGCGCGGTTTCCTGCCGCGCCTGGCTCCAGCCCACACTTGCCCCTATGGCGAGCAGCAACGCCACGTAGGCCGTGGCGAGCGCAGGCCGAGGCAGTAAGTTCGTGAGGCAGTTTGCGAATACCTTGGTGAGCCAGAAGGAGGGCACGGGCGCGGCTTCAGCTCGCTCGATGCGTCGCCAAACCTGCTCCTGAAAACGTGGAGGCAACGACGCCTCTTGCTTCCACTCTTTCAGCAACGCGCGTAGCGGAGGCGTGTTCCTGTTGGAATTGTCAATCCTCATAGGCTTTTACTTCGTTGTCCGAATCTTCTCCGCTTTCAAATACGCCGCGAACCAGGAAATCCCTCAGGAAATGTTGGGCAAAGCATGGGCACCAACGGTCTGTGGGGACAGCAGCAACCTAGGGAAGGGATCCTACACGCTTTTTCGCCCTAATCCGGCGGTCGGAGCCCTTGCCCAGCGAGGATTCGAGGCGAAACCGTTTGCTCGATTCGCCAACGCTAATTGGTAAAGCCGGGGAAGGAGACCGCGTCCCGCCACTTCACCACGTCATCAATCTTCTCGCGCTGGTAGATTTGGTGGACGAGTTCTGAAGAGTGGTTGACCAAGCGCATCGCTACTTCCCTTGGAACTTCGGCGCGTCGAAGTCGGTTGATGAACGTAACCCGAAGGCAGTGAAAGCAGAGGTGAGGCAGCTTCGCCTTTTGGAAGAACTGCTGCCATCGTCGTGATGGTTGGAATGGAAAGTCGAGGGTATGGTCGTTTCTTTTCTTTGAAATCTCCACCAGCAGCGGACGAAGCGCCGTGGGCATCGGGATTGAGAACGCCCTCTCCTCCCCGCCCTTGGGTGCCGGGAAAGTGATGCGATTCTCTGTGAAATCCAAACTGTCGATTGGAATCTGGGTTTCGCGAAGTCGGCAACCCGTGTGCAGGGAGATTTCAAAGGCGACTTGCATCCACTCTGGCTCAACCCGAAGGAGTTTCCGCATCTTGAGGATCTCGGAGTCGGAGATCTCGGGTTTTCGCTCCGCCTTCTCCTTCTTCAGCTTCAGGCCAACCAAGGGATTTGCGCCGAGGTAGCCTAGCCGAACCGCTTCCCCGAGAACCATCGCGAGGAGCTTCAACTCAAGGATGGCAGTGTTTCTCCCGACGGTTCTGCCGGACCGCTTTTTGTAGCCGGTTCGCCAATCGAGGTACTCGAGCGCTGCCCGGTAGCTGATTTCGGCAGGCGCCCGAAGCTTTCGAATTTCGAGCCAGAGCGCGATCCATTTCCAGGCATTGAGGTATCGGCGTCTCGTCGCCGCAGAGTCGCAATGGCGTTCGAGAAACCGTGGAACCCAAACGTCCCAGCGTTCCTCGGCATTGGCGGATGGGGTTCGCCGGAGTTCCTTGCCTTCAAGCTCTGCCCGAAGGCTCTTCGCTTTTACGGTATCGTTTGGGTCATCGCCCCGAAGGCCGGTGGATCGGTGGCGTTCCTTACCACTCGGATCGAAGTACACCACGTACCAAAACGGCGAGCGCTTCTTTCGGTAGAGGTAGGCCATAGCGAGTGCAAGTAGTGCAAGTCGTTGCCTACTTCGCAACGACATTTGCTGAGCATTTTCATCGATTCCTACCACTCTTTACCACTATACCAGAAACGAGGGTTCGATTCCCTTCGCCCGCTCCATCCCTCCCAAGCTCCACGCGAGTCCCCGCCGATTCCAACGTTTCGCCCGGAGATTTCATGGCCGTTCGTCGTGAGGTGGAGTCCCTCGTGTCAGGACGCGCGCCTTGTATGGTTGGGTCAAGAGGGCGACCCGCCCCTGGATTTTCCCCGCGTTTTTTCGGACAGGCCGCCCGGGCTCGAAAGGAGCCCCTGGAGTGGAGGATATTCCCCAATCAGGGAATCCGAATCTACCCGCCTGCAAAGCGGATGCCAGGGAAGGGGATTGGACGCCCGCGGTGGCTGCGATCGGCCGGCCGGTTCAGGAGGGGTGAAGCGGGCGGCCCGGCCCGGAAATCCCCCCTTTCCACCCACCGGACCGCCCTGGGAGAGCACACCTCTCCCGCAGGCAAAACGTGTGGAGGGTGGGGTTTCTTACCAACCTTCAATGGGAAAGTGGTCCCGCCCGTCCGGGAGGCGGCCTTCTCCGCCGGGCGCAGCCTCCGGCGCGGTTTGGACTGCGATTCGGTTCCGGCGGAAAATCCTCTTGTTTTGGAACTTAAGCGGGCCAACGTATTTTCGTGAACGCGGCCTCCTTCGACTCCACGTCCGGATATTCGGGGGCTGGCTCAACCCAAGGTCGGCCTGCGAGGAAGCGCTGTTCCCGAGGGCGCGGGTCCAGGTGGCCGGATTCGAAGACTGGGGCGAAGCCACGGATTGCTGGCTGCAGACGCAGACGGAATGGGTGCGACCGGGAATTTGTTGTGAGTTGCGGTCTGACTCTGGAGAGGCAGGCGTCTTCGATTTCCATGGAATGCCGCAACGATTCCCCAGAGGCGCGCGCACCCGCCGTCCAGCATAACGATTCCCACCGTGCTTCGGCCGGACCGGGATGGCCTTGACGTCATGAGAACCTTCTCGTGCCCAGCCTGCGGAGCAAAAATCAGATCCGCCCCAGGCATCGCCTCGTGCAAGGAATGCAACACTTCGTTGCGGGTTGCGAAGGGCTGCAACGAGCCGTCAGGGGTTTCGTATTGGGGAATCGGATTTATCGTGGCGGGGTGCCTCGTCGGGTTGGACGCATGGTTCAATGACACGGCGTCTGCGGACACCCACAATCCCGTCCGGATTGCCGGCCAACTCGTTCAGGCCCTTGCGGCGCTCGGCCTTCTGGTGGTGGGCGGATTTCTCTGCGTGCTGAGCCGACTCGAATTGATTGCCTTCCGGGTCGGACCGCCTCCCGCGCGGATCGCCACGAAGGCGGATGAGCCATCCCCCGAAACCGTGACGCGGGGTTGATTGACGCTTCTCACCGGTCCATCCATCCGTCCCTCAACCGGATGATTCTGCGGCTGCGCGCGGCGTTCCTTTCGGAGTGGGTCACCTGAATGATGGTGGTGCCCTCGCGGTTGAGGCGCTCGAAGAGGTCCATGATGGCGTCGCCCTGTTCCGTGTGCAGGTTGCCGGTGGGTTCGTCGGCCAGCAGGAGTTTAGGACTGGCGATCACCGCGCGCGCCACGGCCACCAGTTGCTGCTGTCCACCGCTCAACTGCGCCGGGAACAGGTCCTTCTTCCCGACAATACCAAACCGGTCCAGCGTGTCCGCCACCTGCGACTCGCGTTCCGATTTCTTGAGATCCCGATAGCTCAAGGGAGCGTCCAAATTCTCGGCCACGGTCAGGTCATCGAGGAGGTGGAACCGCTGGAAGACGAATCCGACGAGGCGCCGGTTCAACGCCGCCCGCTCCTTCGGCTTCAGAAGCTGCACGGGATGACCGTCCAGCACGAACTCGCCCTGCCAGTCGCTGTCGAAGAGGCCCAGGATGCTCAGCAAGGTGGATTTCCCGGCGCCGCTTGGCCCCATGATGGTCACGAACTCGCCCTCCTCGATATCGAGTGAGATCTGGCGCAGCACCCAGGTCGGACTGGGCCGGGTGGGAAACGACTTTTCGAGGTTTCGAATCTGGATCAGCGGAGTCATGACGATGAATCAATGGGGCAGGGATGCAGGCAGTGTGCCACCCTCGCATTTCGTCACCAATGCTCGTGAGTCCAAACGAAAACGCAACCTCGTCCTGGAAGGCTTTAGAACGCTTATATCCTGAGGTTTTTGAGGCGGGAGCGTGGGACGCACTTTTTGTCGCCGCATTTCATTTCGTCCCCACTGTCGTGCGACCGGACTCAGGTCGGGAACCGGGTCTGATTCCGATCCCGGGAAGCATCGGTCCCAGAATCGGGACTGGCGGAACGCCGGCATCCTATTCCGAAAAGACATCGCGGAACGACGACGATGAGGGAGGGGAGCAGTTGTCACGCAGATCGCCATTTGAGAGGTTCCACCCATGATTCAGCAGTCTGCGGGCCGGCGTGGTACAGCGCGCCGGCACGTGGCGGTGGTTCTGGGCGCCGCATTCTGTCTTTCCGAACCGGCCGGAGCCGTGGAAGGCGGGGTGGGACGCCCGATCACCGGCGCCCAGATCCTTCCCTTTGCCGGCTATGTGCCGCCCGAGGCCGGACTCGCCCTCAACCTGAGCAGCATCTACTACGATGGAACGATCGGAGGATCGAGGCCGGTGCCGGTCGCCGGAATCCTGGGTGTGGACCTGGACGCCCGGGTCTCGTTGACCGCGCTGACCGCAGTGTCTGTGTGGACGCAGAATACCAACGGATGGAACTTCGCCAGCGGCCTCTCCGTGCCGGTGATCTGGGTCGAGGCCACGGCCAGCGTTTCGGCCGGAGAGACGGTCCGCCAGCAGCGCGACTCGGAGTTCGGCCTTTGGGATCTGCCCTTCACGCCGTTGGTGGCCGGATACAATTTCGACGCCCTCAGCCATGTCTCGCTGAGCCTGACGATCTTCGCCCCCACGGGCAGCTACGAGGTGGGCCGCCTCGCCAATCCGGGCCTCAACGTCTGGACCTTCACGCCAACCGTGGCCTACACCAAGTTCTGGCCGGAGGCGGCGATTGAACTCAGCGCCACCAGCGGCGCCGGTTTCTATACAGAGAATGACGACACCGGCTACGAGAACGGCATTTTGTGGAACCTGGACCTTCTGGTGCTGAAACGGTTTCCGTGCGGATTCGGGATAGGCGTCGTCGGTGGCACCATCGTCCAGTTGACCGACGATGAAGGAACGCTGGCCGATCGCCTGGGCGGCTTTCGCGGCCATGCCTTTGGCGTCGGGCCGCTGCTCAGTTATTCGAAGACCTTCGGCGGAAAGCCCCTGGAGGTGACGGCGCGTTGGATTCCCGAGTTCGGCGTCGAGGACCGCCTCAAGGGCAACAGCTTCATGCTCACGGCCGCCTACAAGTTTTGATCTGGCGACCTTCATGAAATCCTTCCCCATCGCGGCCTTGCTGAGCGGGAGGGCATCGGAGGATTTGGCGACTGTGGCCAGGAAGCTGAACAATCCGGTGGCGTCGCTGATCAGTCTGCCCCTCCAGAACAATTTCGACTTCGGGGCGCGTCCCGGTGGCGACGGATTCCAGTACAAGCTCAACCTCCAGCCCGTTGTCCCGGTTCCCCTGACCGAAGATTGGAAGCTGATCGCGCGGGCCATTCTTGCCTACGTCTATCAGGAGGACGTCCTGGAGACGGGAGGCGTCCAGTCGGGACTGGCCGACACGCCCCTCGAGCTGTTTGAACTCAGAGACCACCTACGACTGCACCCACCGGCAGTGGTGGGTGCCGTTCAATTTCATGGTGTCGCAATTGATCCGGGTGGGGCGGATGCCGCTGAACTTCCAGGTCGGAGCCCGGTACTACGCCGAGAAGCCGGAGAAGGGTCCCGAATGGGGACTCCGCGCCACGGTCACCTTTGTATTCCCGGAGTGACCGATGCGCCGCGGCGGAGCGGGGCTTCGGACAGCACCGCCTGGACAAAGTCCTGCACGACGGCGGGCAGATTCGAGTCCCGGTGGGCGAGGACCACGCCGAGGTCCGGGGGAGCGGGACGGATCGCGCGGAAGACCAGGCGCCGGCCTGCCAGAGATCGAAGTCCGGTCGAGGTGAGCGCGATGCCGGCACCCGCCTCGACCGCTGCGATCAGGCTGGTCGAACTGTCGTGCTCCTCGGCGATGACCGGACGCCGGTTCAGACGGGCGAACAGGCTCCTGATCCAGTCGTGATGCTCGGGATAGCCGTCCCGTGACAAGACCACCAGCGGCTCGCCGGCGAGTTGTTCCAGGCGCACGCTTCCGGCCCGCGCGAGGCGATGGGTCGGCGCCATGGCAATGCGGACGGCCAGCCGCAGCATCTCGGTGAACTGGAGTCCGGCGGGCGCCCTGCCTCCGGCGTTGACCATCAGGGCGGCGTGCAGGCGGCCCTCCCGCAGGCCACACCGCATTTCGGCGGTGGAAAGATCGTGCAGATGAACCCGCACTTCCGGCGCCTGCCTTGCGAAGCGGCGCAAGGCAGGCGGCAGGATGCTGGCGGTGAGCGACGGCGCGTATCCGAAATGAATCTCGGCGCGCTGCCCGCCGGCCGCCGCCTGCGCCGCGCGCACCGCCTGGTCCGCCCGGCGCAGCACGGCCCGGGCTTCCGTGAGAAAGACGCGCCCGGCCGGTGTCAGCCGCACGGACCTTGCGCCGTGTTCAAACAGGGCGACGCCCAGCTCCCCTTCGAGGTCGCGGACCTGCCGGCTCAACGGCGGCTGCGAGACGTGCAGCCGCGCCGCGGCGCGCGTCACGTTCTGCTCCTCGGCCACGGCCACGAAATAGCGCAAGTGGCGGAGTTCCATGCGCGGGCGAGCATACCTCCCGGGTATGGCGAGCCAAGCAACAAGGTCTTTGGCCTCCCTGCGGCCGCCGGGCAGACTGATGTCCGTTCCTGACCGGAGAGCGACAAACGCAGATAAAGAACATCGAGAGAAAGGCAAATTCCATGAGCAAGACCCCCAAGACCATGATTGATCCGGACGATGCCGTGATGCTGCTGATTGACCACCAGAGCGGATTATTCCAGCTCGTGGCGGACATGGACATGCTGGCGTTGCGCCATAACGTGACCGCGCTCGCCAAAGTCGCGCATCTCGGGAAAATACCCACCTTCACCACCGCCTCGGTGCCCGACGGTCCGAATGGCCCGTTGATCCCCGAGATCCACCAATTCAACCCCGACGCGGTCTATATCCCGCGCACCGGCCAGATCAACGCATGGGACAATCCGAAATGGGTGGAGGCGATTGAAAAGACCGGTCGCAAGACGCTGCTCATCGCGGGCACGTTGACGAGCGTCTGCATGGCGTTTCCCACGCTGAGCGCGCTGGCGGCGGGTTACAAGGTGTTCACCATCATTGATGCTTCGGGCAACTGGTCGAAGATGGCCACCGACATCACCCTGGCGCGGGTGGTGCAGGCGGGCGCGATGCCCATGGATACCTACGCCGTGCTGGCGGAAATCATGAGCACCTGGAACCGACCCGATGCCATGGAGTTCGCCAACATCATGGTGGACCACATCGTGCCCCATTACCGGCTGCTCATCGAGAGCTATAACAAGGCGCAGGACGTCCAGAAAGTGGGCCGCGAAACCAAGCTCGACCTGTTGGGCGCTGGGAATCGCTGAGCGGGGCGCCCCCGCCGATGCGAGGCCGTAACGGTGCTATTCAAGTCTCATGCAAAAGACACGAAGGCCGCAAAGGAACAGGCCAGGAGGACGACGTCAGCCGCAGACGGATTCCCCAAAAGGGGCCTCCGCTTCCACGAGGCAGATTTCTTTCCTCCGCGGCCTTGGCGGCCATTGCCTGAGGCCCAGGACCGTCCATCCGCATCGTCCCGGACAACGGCAAGAATATGAAGAAAGCGAATCACACTATGAAAAAGCTGCAGCGCATCCATCGAAGTTCAGAAATGCACTGGGTCGGCAACGGATTCCCGGTGCGCTCCGTGTTTGACTACAACGGGCTGGGACGCGAACTGAGTCCCTTCCTGCTGCTGGACTACGCCGCGCCGTATTCCTTCCCGCCGGGCACTGAGCGGCGCGGTGTCGGCGCCCATCCGCACAAGGGGTTCGAGACCGTGACCGTGGCCTACCAGGGCGAGTTGGAACACCGCGACTCCAGCGGCGGCGGCGGAAAAATCGGAGCCGGCGACGTGCAATGGATGACGGCCGGCAAGGGCATCGTCCATGAGGAGTTTCATTCGCAGGACTTCACCCGTCAGGGCGGCCCGCTGCAGATGGTGCAGCTTTGGGTGAATCTCCGCGCCCGGGATAAGACCGCCGAGCCGGGATACCAAACATTACTGAAGTCGCAAATCCCCTCCGTGGAATTGCCGGCGGACGCCGGCTTCGTGCGGGTGATTGCCGGCGAGTTCGACGGGCGGAAAGGCCCGGCGAAGACCTTCACCCCCATGGATCTCTGGGATGTGGGACTCCGCGCGGGCGCGTCGGTAAAACTGCCGCTGCCCGAAGGCCACACCGCGGCGTTTCTCGTGTTGGGCGGCGAGGTCGTGCCGGAGGGTGGGCAGGCGGCCCGCGAAGGCGACCTGGCCGTCTTTTCCCGCACCGGAAGCGGCATTGCCTTGTCGGCAGTGTCCGAGGCGCGGCTGCTGGTCCTGGCGGGCGAACCCATTGCCGAGCCGGTGGTCGGACACGGCCCCTTCGTGATGAACACCCGGGAGGAAATCCAGCAGGCCTTCGAGGACTACCAATTGGGCCGCATGGGTGGGATCGCGGATTGAACGGGAAAACGGGAAATCTCCGCGGGGATGCGGCTGGACAGCGCCCGGTTATGCCTGTGTCATTCCGTCTCCACAGAGACAAGGCCATGGGGCCATCCCTCCTCAAGCCATGAACACCAAGAATGCACCTCCCAGATTGCCGAATCGTTCACGGGGCTGCAGCGCGGCAGCGCTGACGTTCCTGCTGGCCCTGTTTTTCATTCCTGACGCACGGGCGCAGACGAAGAAACCCAACATCCTCGTCATCTTCGGCGACGATGTGGGACAGGCGAACATCAGCGCCTATACCCACGGCCTGGTGGGGTACAGAACCCCCAACCTGGATCGCCTCGCCAAGGAAGGCATCCTGTTCACGGATTACTACGGGGAAAACAGTTGCACGGCGGGCCGCTCGACGTTCATCACCGGACAGGCGTGTCTGCGCACGGGGCTGTCGAAGGTCGGCATTCCCGGCGCGTCGGTCGGCCTGCAGAAGACGGACATCACCATCGCGCAGGCGATCAAGCCGCTCGGCTATGCGACCGGGCAATTCGGTAAGAACCACCTGGGCGACCGGGATGAATATCTGCCGACCAATCACGGCTTCGACGAGTTCTTCGGCAACCTCTATCACCTCAACGCGGAGGAGGAGCCGGAGCGACCGTACTGGCCGAAGGATGATCCGCAGTTCCTCAAGGCGTATTCGCCGCGAGGCGTGATCAAGTCGTCCGCCGATGGCAAGATCGTTGATTCCGGACCGTTAAACCGGAAGCGCATGGAGACGATTGACGACGAGACCACCTCGGCATGCATTGACTTCATCCAGCGGCAGGTCAAGGCCGGCAAGCCGTTCTTTACCTGGATGAATTTCACGCGCATGCACTGCTTCACGCATGTCCGGGAATCCATGAAGGGCCAGAGCGGCATGGTCGGCAACGAGTATGCCGACGGCATGATCGAGATGGACCTCAATGTCGGGAAGCTGCTGAAGGCGCTCGAAGACCTGAAAATTACCGAGGATACCCTCGTGATCTTCACGACGGACAACGGCCCCAACCAATGGTCGTGGCCTGACGCGGCCACAACCCCGTTCCGTTCCGAAAAGGACACGAACTGGGAGGGCGCCTTTCGGGTGCCCTGCATGGTGCGTTGGCCGGGAAAATTCGAGGCCGGCAAGGTGCTCAACGGCATCGTGTCGGGTCTCGATTGGTTTCCCACCCTCCTCGCCGCCGCCGGCGATACCACGGTGAAGGAGCGTCTGCTCAAGGGCTGGCAGCCGGAGGGGACTCCGACCCCATTTAAGAACCATCTCGACGGCTACAACCAGCTCGACTACCTGACGGGCAAGACCAACCGCAGCGCGCGGAATGAGTTCTACTATTTCAACGACGACGGCGCCCTGGTGGCCGCGCGCATGGGCGACTGGAAGGCGGTCTTCGAAGAGCAGCGGAAGCCGGGCGGCTTCGAAGTCTGGGCCAATCCCTTCACCCCGCTTCGGGTGCCCAAGATGTATCACCTGCGGATGGATCCCTACGAGCGGGCTGATATCGTTTCGGACCAATATTACGATTGGTTCGCGAAGAACGCTTACATGATCGCCCAGGCGCAGGTCAAAGCGGCGGCGTTTCTGGAGACGTTCGTGGAGTATCCGCCGAGCCAGCGTCCGGCCAGCTTCAGCATTGATCAGATCCGACGCAGCGTGGACAAGAAGATTGATGAAGCCTTCAAGAAGCGCGGCCTGGAATAGAAAGGAGAGGGACGGCGAGCGCGAAGGGCACGTCCGTCGAATGGACTGGAGGAAGAATGTCTGACGACGAAATGCGCGTCCCCGGGGTTTCGGCGCGTGCAGACGCCGCCGGGCGATTTCCTGCGGGACCGGTTTGCGTCTCCGGCGGCGCGCGCCCTGGAGAAGAAGGGCATCCTGGGCGTCACGGGGGACCCGCGATGGCCGCCTGGTTTGCCTCGCGTGTGGCCGCGGTTCCGCTCTGGGTCTGTCTGCTCGCACTCTCGTGGGACTGCCGCTCCTTGGCCCAGGATGCAAAAGTTCGCGCGACGATGCCGAACCCCTCCGCGTGGGTGGGGGAGCGGGTGCCCTTGGTGGTGGAGTTGCTTGTGCCGGGAATTTTCGCCGGCGCGGCGTCGTTCGATTTTTCGGACCCGCCGGGCTTGATGCTATTCCCGCCGGCGGAGCATCCGCGCGTTTCATCCGAGACGATCTCGGGCGTGAGCTACAGCGTGCAACAGCATGAATTGTCGGCGTTCGCCCAACGGGCGGGAGAGCAGACGATTCCATCCTTCACGGTGAAGTTCGCATTCAAACGCCACCCGCTGGACCAGGAGACGGTGGCGGCGTCTCTGAGGACGGAGCCCCTGAAGTTCATGGCGAACCTGCCGCCCGGCGCGGAGAAGCTGGGCGGGCTCATCAGCGCGCGGGACCTGAAGATCACCGAGACCTGGCAGCCTGAACCCGGCAAGACCCACGTGAAAGCCGGCGATGCCTTCACGCGCACGATCACCTTCACCGCCGCCGGCACTCCCGGCATGCTGTTCCCGCCATTCCCCGCCGGGACGATGGACGGCCTGGGCATCTATCCGAAGCCGCCGGAGGTGTTGGATCGAAGCAACCGGGGCGATCTCGCAGGAGAGCGGCGCGATGCGATCACCTACGTTTGCGAGCGGGCCGGCCGCTTCACCATTCCTGCCGCGCGGCTCGTCTGGTTCGATCTCGATTCCAAAGAACTGCGTACCAACGAGCTTCCGGCACGAACGCTCGAGGTGGCTCCGAACCCGTCGCTGGCCTCCACCGCTTCGACCTCTGATTCATCCGCTGCTGCCGCTACGAAGCCGGTGCCAGACGGGCCTCGCAACCGCGGACGCCTGTGGAGCGGGGCGGGGCTTGTCGTGTTCGCCGCCCTCCTGGCGTGGCGAACCCGGCGCTTCTCGCGCTTCTGGCAGCCGGTCATGGCGGTTTTTCGCCCCGTTCATTTGCAGCCATTGAACCCTTCGAGCCGGCTTCCGCCCGCGCGCCGAGCATGAAGATCCAACCGCCCGGATTTTTTCCGCGCTGATTCACGCCGGAATTCAAGGACCGTTCATGAACACCCAACTCGCAAACCTCGCCCTGAGTTTCTTCTGGAGCCTCTCCATGGCCGCGGCCGCGGCGGACGCGCTCCCCTCGTGGAACGACACCGCGCCGAAGAAGGCCATCGTGGCGTTCGTCGAGAAGGTGACGAAGGAAGGGTCGCCGGACTTCGTGTCCGCTCCGGAGCGCATTGCCGTCTTCGACAACGACGGCACGCTCTGGGCCGAGCAGCCGGCGTACTTTCAGCTCCTGTTCGTTCTGGACCGCGTGAAGGCGCTCGCGCCGCAGCATCCGGATTGGAACACCCGGGAACCGTTCGCCTCATTGCTCAAAGGCGACCTGAAGAGCGCATTGGCCGGCGGTGAGAAAGGCCTGATGGAAATGATGGCCGCCACGCACACCGGCATGACGACCGAGGAATTCCGTCAGACGGTGAGCGAGTGGATTGCCAGGGCCCGGCATCCCAAGACCGGCAGGCTCTACACCGAAATGGTCTATCAGCCGATGCTGGAGCTGCTGGCCTACCTGCGCGCCAGCGGGTTCAAGACCTTCATCGTCTCCGGCGGCGGCATCGAGTTCATGCGCCCGTGGACGGAAACGGTTTATGGCATTCCGCCGGAACAGGTCGTCGGCAGCAGTGGCCAGCTGAAGTTCGAGATGCGGGACGGCAAGCCGGTGCTGGTGAAGCTGCCGGAGATCCAACTGATTGACGACAAGGAGGGCAAGCCGGTGGGCATTCAAGCGCACATTGGCCGCCGGCCCATCGCAGCCTTCGGGAATTCGGACGGCGATTTGCAGATGCTCCAATGGACCACCGCCGGCAGCGGACCGCGTTTCGCCCTGCTGGTTCACCACACCGATGCCGGACGCGAGTGGGCCTACGACCGTCAGTCGCACATCGGCACGCTGGACAAGGCATGGGACGAAGCCGTGGCCCGGGGCTGGACCGTGGTGAGCATGAAGGAGGATTGGAACAGGATCTTTCCGGAATGAGTTTCCTCTTCGTTGCGCCAGCCGGCGATCGGGTTGCCGTCCTGTTGTTTTGTTGACCCAACACCGCCGCAGGGATACCCCGGGAGCCCGCCCGGGAATTCGGGAGACGATCTCCGCCAATTCGGGTGCGCCTCCGAAACCTTCCAGGCTCGCACCCCATGGATATTGCACGTCTTTTCGTGAGCTGGCTTCGCCGAAACCGCTGGCGGACCCGTTGCCGGGCGGGATGCCTTGGAGTTCTTCTGCCCGCGGTCCTGGGCGCCCTGGCGCAGCCCGCTCCCAAGCTGCTGTCGGTGGCCCCCCCTGCGGAAACCACCAACGCCGCGCCGCGGGGTGCGGTGGTCTTTGTCTTCGACCAGCCCATGGACACCGCGGTCCCGCCGCTGGCCACGGTTCCCAATCTCTCCGCGGGCAATTTCGATTTCAGCCCGGCCTGGGTCCGGTCCCAGATGACCGGACGCTGGGGGACGGATCAGCGGACGCTGACTTTTCAGACGGCGGGGGCGATTCCCCTGGGGGCGGTCGTGACGTGGACCCTCAATCCCGAGGGCACGGTCCGCCCCCTTCGGAGCGCGACCGGACAGGCGCTGGCAACCGCCACCGGCAGTTTCCAGATCGCACCGAATGCCGGCGGCAGCCCGTCTGAGAGGTGCCCGCCGGTCACGCCCGTCCCGGGCACATACACGGTCTCGAAGCTGCTTCAATACATCCAAAGTTCCGGCGGCGATCCCATTCTCCGACCCGAGAACCTGGCGCTTTTCGGGGTGACGGTTCAGGGTTCGAAAGACGGCCCCGTCGTGGTGGGCGGGTCGGTCACCCTGCCGGGTGGATCCGTGGAGCAACTGCGATCGGAGTTGGGCCAGCACCGGTTGCTCGAACCCTATTCCACGGCGGCGGCGCTGGAATCCGCCCGCCCCTCCGGGAACTACACCCTGCGGATCCAGCGGCTTGGAGAACCTGAGCATGTCATTCCCCTGGCGCTGCCGGCCTTCCCGGAGGCGATCCCCAAGGTGGCCAACTACAGCGAGGCCCAGGCGATTGACGCGACGAAGGAATTCACGCTGCGGTGGAACGCGTTCCCCTCCTCGGCTTCCAACGCCGTGGTTCGGGTGGTCATCGCGGACGAGTTCGGCAATCGCATCTTCCTGGCGCCCAATCCGTGCGTGCCGCGGACCCTCGATCCCACGGCCTCCTCGTTGGTCATTCCCGCAAATTATCTGCGCCCGGGCTTCTCCTACCGGGGGCAGTTGATCTTCGGGCTGAACTTTTACCGATCCGATACGGACATCGGCGGCATGACCGGCAACGGCTTCGTGCAGCGCATCACTTCGTTTTCGCTCCGCACCCTCGGCGGTCCCGGGGAACTGCCGCGGGAGTGGTGTCCGGTGGCCCCGCCAACCACGGGATCCTACGCCGTGGTCCGGCTGCTGTCGCATCGGCAGATTGCCCCGGACCAGGTGGTTCCCGCCGCCGACAATCCCGCTTTCCTGGGCGTGACCCTGCAGAGCCCTCTAGCCGGACCGGCGGTCGCCGAGGGCACGTTGACGCTGCCGGACACCACGGTCCGGGACCTCACCCATGAGTTCCAATTCGTGACCCTTGCGGCGCCCGAGGCGACCGAGGCGGATCTGGACCGCGCGTTTCCGCCGGGCGACTACATCCTGCGGTTCACTCAGACGGGCCTCCCCGAGTGGATCGTTCCTCTGAAGATGCCGACCGCGCCTTCAAGGGTTCCGCGCATCGTCAACTTCGACGCGGCTCAGAATCTGGACGCCACCAACGAATTCACCCTGGAGTGGGAACCGTTTACAGCCCAGGGGCCGGCACCCTTCCTCCAGCTCATCATTACCGATCCACTCGGGAATCTGGTGTACCTGGCGCCCAATCCGTGTGTGCCGCGGAATCTGGATCCCTCGGCCACCTCGGTCACCATCCCGTCCCATTCCTTCCGGCCGGGGGTTGCCTATGAAGGGGCGCTGGTCTTTGGCTCCGTTTTTTTTGAGGCCACCGGGACGATTCCGCAGATGACCGGCCGGGGACTCGTGCAGCGGACGACGACCTTCCCGCTGAGAACCCGCGGGCCGGTCACGCTGTCGGGATTCCGAATCCTTCCGAACGGAAACCCGGAGTTTCAGGTGGCCGGGCCCGCCGGCTCCACTTATCAAATCCAGCGAGGGGAATCGCTGGATGATGCCGAGTGGGACCCGCTGTCCCCGGTCACCCTCGACGCCTCCGGGAACGCGGTTTTTGAGGATTCCGACGGAGCCCTTCAGCCCCCGGCGTTTTACCGGGCTGCGGGAGATTGAGCCTTGGAATCCGCAACCCTGGTGAGAACGGCGACGTGTTGGACGATGATGTGGCTGGCGGCCGGTTGGGGCGCCGCCGGTGAAGTTGAGATTCTCCGCCTGCCAAGCGGAGCGGTGCAGCCGCAGGCGGTGGCGGACGCCCGGGGGACGGTCCACCTCGCCTGGCTTCAGGGAGATCCCCAGGCCGCTGACGTATTCCTTTGGTCCCTGCCGAATGGACGAACCAACGGGCCTTCTCCGGTTCGAATCAACCAAGTCCCGGGGAGCGCGACGGCCATTGGCACGATCCGGGGCGTTCAGATTGCCAGCGGACGCGATGGATGGGTGCACCTTGTTTGGAACGGAACATCGGGGCACGGGGCTGATGCCGGCGGCGGCTCCCCATTGTGGTACACGCGCTGCAAGGACGGCACTCAACGAGGTCCGGAGCGCAATTTGATTGGCGGGACCCGCCATTTGGACGGAGGGGCCTCGGTGGCCGCGGACGCCAGGGGTGCAGTTCACGTGATCTGGCACGGAGCGTCGGGTGGGGAACCTGACGGCGAGGCGCACCGACGCGTCTTCAGCGCGTTGTCCATGGATGACGGCGCTTCGTTTCGTCCGGAACGCCCCCTGGAGCTGGACCCCGGTGTCTGCAGTTGCTGCAGCTTGCGCGCGCTCTTCGACCGGGAAGGGACGCTCTGGCTGCTCTACCGGGCGATCCAAGCCGCAGGGGACCGGCCGATGGTCCTGGTTCGATCCGCCGGGGGTGATGGCTCCTGGGAGCGGGTGATGGCCGATCCGTGGCCTGTGTCCCAGTGCCCGATGAGCAGCGCCTTTCTCGCGGACACACCGGCAGGAATGATGGCGGCGTGGGAGACGCGGGCGGCGGTCCGGATCTCGGTTTTGTCCCGGGGAAGCCTGGCAGTTCCCAGTCCGCCGGGGATCTCGCTGGGAACGCGGGCGCGCCATCCGGCGGTTGCGGTGGATGGCCGAGGGGCGGGGCTGTGCGTCTGGGCGGAAGGCACCGGTTGGCAGCGGGGTGGGGCGGTGTGCTGGCAGGCGCTGGGTTCCGACGCCCGTCCCGTCGCCATGCCGGGAACCCTCGCAGGGCTTTCTGCGTGGAACGCTCCCGCTGTTTTCGGCCGTCCCGACGGAACCTGGATAGTGGTATTCTGAGTGTTCTGAATTGCGTTTTCGATTGAAGGGATTTCGAGGCGCATGGTTCCTTCGTGCGCCTTCATGGCTTCTCCCGCCCTTCCATCCGCCGACGCCGGGACCCGGACCGATCGGGTCCCGGGCCTCAAGGGCCGCTTGACCTCGCTCGATGCGCTCCGTGGATTCGACATGTTTTGGATCCTGGGGGCGGATTCCATCGGCGTGGCCGTCCTGGGTGTTCAGGGCGGACCCATCGTCCGGGCCATCGGCACGCAGTTGGATCACGTGGCCTGGGAGGGATTCCGCTTCTACGATCTGATCTTTCCGCTCTTTGTGTTCATGGTGGGGGTCTCGATCGTCCTGTCGCTGTCGCGGATCGTGGCGCACGGCGGACGGCGGGAGGCGATGGGGCGCATCGTTCGCAGGACGGTCCTGCTCTATCTGCTGGGAGTGTTCGTGTACGGCGGCCTCTCCACCCCGTTTCAGGAGATCCGGCTCCTGGGCGTGCTCCAGCGCATCGCGATCTGCTACGGCATCACGGCCACGCTCTTCCTGTATTTCCGCCCGCGCACCCTGGCCCTGATTGGCGTCGCGATCCTGCTGGGCTATTGGGGACTGCTGGCCTGGGTGCCCGCCCCCGGGGAGCCGGTCGTGAGCTGGGCGGAGGGGCGCAATATCGTGAACTGGTTCGATTCCCGGTTTCTGCCGCTGCGCAAATGGGACGGATCGCACGATCCGGAAGGCATTCTCAGCACCGCCCCCGCCGTGGTCACCTGCCTCCTGGGGGTGTTTGCCGGCCTGCACCTGAGCGATCCGCGACGGTCCGATCGCGAGAAAGTGCGGAACCTCGCCCTGTGCGGTGTGGCGCTGGTGCTGGCGGGTTATGGATGGGGCCTGGTGTTTCCAGTCATCAAGAAGCTGTGGACCTCCTCCTACGTGCTGCTGGCCGGGGGCTGGAGCCTGGTGCTGCTGGCCGCGTTTCATGAGATCATCGAGATCCGCGGATGGCGCCGCTGGGCGCAGCCGTTCGTCTGGATCGGCATGAATCCCATCGCGCTGTACGTGCTCGCCCATGTGGTGTCGTTTCAGCAGCTCGCGGAACGGCTGGTCGGCGGGAGCGTTGCGCAGACCCTGGACGCCCGGGTGGTTCCGGGATTCGGCGCCTTCATCCTTTCGCTCACCAGCATTCTCCTCTGCGTGGCCGTGGCGCGGCTTCTTTACGTGCGCCAGATCTTCATCCGCCTGTGAGTCTGCCAGCCTCCAACGCCGTGCCCGACCGGACCCCGCTGCCGGCGCCTTCGGGCGGGGACCGCCTCATGTCGCTCGATGCCCTGCGGGGGTTCGACATGTTCTGGATTGCCGGCGGCGGGCTGATGGTTGGGGCGCTGGACCGCTGGACCGGCACGCCGTTGTTCGCGGCGATCAAACGGCAGTTGACCCATGTCGCTTGGGAAGGCTTCCGTTTCTACGATCTCATCTTCCCGCTCTTCGTCTTCATGGTGGGGGCCGCCATCTCGTTCTCCGTTCCGCGCAGCCTGGAGCGCGCGGGGCGGTCCGCCACGGTCCGCAAAATTCTGGTGCGGGGCCTACTCCTGTTCGCCATCGGGCTCTTCTACTCCGGCGGCCTGAGCACGCCGCTGTCCGGACTCCGCATGCTGGGGGTGCTGAATCGCATCGCATTGTGCTACACCGCGACGGCGCTGCTGTTTGTGATCGCGTCACCTCGCGTGCTGGCGGGGGTGACGGCCGGCATTCTCCTGGGCTACTGGGCGCTGATGGCGTGGGTGCCGATCCGGGACATCCGGCTCGATCCCCAGGCCCTGGCGGCGTTGTCCCAATCCACGGGTGAAACCAATGCGGCGGTGCTGTTTCAATCGGCCGCCGGACGCGTCCGGGGGCAGTACGATCCCGGATACAACCTGGCGAACCACCTCGACTTTCAATATCTACCCGGCCGCCTGTACGACCGGTATTACGATCCGGAGGGACTGCTGAGCACCCTGCCGGCGGTGGCCACCTGCCTGCTGGGACTGTTTGCGGGATTGTGGCTTCAATCCGGCCGCCGGACTCCCACCGCGCGGTCGCTGGGGCTGATGGGCGCCGGGGTTCTCTCGGTGCTGCTGGGGACTCTTTGGGGTCTTCAGTTTCCGGTGATCAAGAAGCTGTGGACTTCCTCCTACGTGCTGGTGGCTGGGGGCTACAGCCTGATGCTCCTGGGGCTTTTCCATCAGGTGGTGGATGTCTGGGGCTGGCGCCGGTGGTGCCAGCCGTTTGTGTGGGTCGGCGCCAATGCGCTGACCATCTATCTGGCCGCGCAAATCCTGAATTTCCGCCGGGTGGCCGAGCGACTGGCGGGCGGCCCGATTCAGGCGGCGCTGGGTCCCGCCGGCGATACCTTGGTGGCGTTGGTGGCGGTGTTCCTGTTGTTCTGGTTCGCGCGGTTCCTTTACCAGCGCCGGATTTTTCTGCGGGTCTGACCCGCGGCGCGGTCGCCGGAACCGGAGGCGGGGTTCCCACGCAATCCACGATGCTGGTCCTGCACGACATACGGCGGCGTCTCGGCGGGATCGAAGTCTTGCGGGGTGTCTGCCTGTCGGTCGCCGCCGGCGAACTGTTCTGTCTGGCGGGACCCAGCGGATGCGGCAAGACCACGCTGCTGCGGCTGATCGCCGGACTCGACCTGCCGGAGGCCGGGGAAATCGAGATCGAGGGGCGTTCCTTGCGCGGCATTCCGCCCCGGGAGCGTCCGGTCGCCATGGTCTTCCAGCATCCCGCCCTATTCCCGCAGCGGACCGTGGCGGACAATGTGGGCTACGGACTCGAGGTGCGCGGCATCGCGGCGGCGGAGCGGCGGGACCGGGTGTCGGTCCTGTTGGAGCGGCTGGGCTTGAATGGACTCGCGGAGGTGCTGCCGCATCAATTGTCCGGCGGACAGCAGCAGCGGGTCGCCCTGGCCCGGGCCCTGGCGCTGCGGCCGCGGCTGTTATTGCTGGACGAGCCCCTGTCCCACCTCGACCCCGCGCAGCGGAGCGTCCTGCGTGGCGAACTCCGGCGGATGCGGCAGGAGTTTGGGGTGACCCTGGTGCACGTGACCCACGATCCGCTCGAAGCCCTGTCGCTGGGAGATCGCGTGGGCGTATTGCTCCATGGCGTTCTGGCCCAGGTCGCGGACCCTCGAACGCTCTACCGCCGGCCGGCAAACCGAGCGGTGGCCGAACTCTTTGGCACGGTGAGCTGGGTGCGCGGAACGCTGGCTGCGGGGGACGCCTCGGGAAGCGTCGTCGCGACGGCGATTGGCGAGTTTCGCATCCCTTCCGCCGGCGGCGCCGTCCGAGGCGCGCAGGGCTGGCTGGGCATTCGTCCCTCGGCCCTCCGCTTGTTGCCGGGCGGCCCTCGCCGGCTGCCGGTCGTGGTCCAGTCCCAAGCGTTCTTCGGAGACTGGACCGAGGTGACGTACCGCACCGGGGATGGCGTGGTCCTGCGCGGACGGATCGGCAGCCCTGACACGCCGCCGCGCCTGGGAGCCTCCCTCGAGGTGGCGGTCTGCGAGGACGAATTGATCTGGGTGGGGGAGATCTCCGAGGCGCCTTGAGATCGGGTGGGCTTTGAACATCCGGGGCTCGGTTCGCAATCGCGAGAAGTCCCTTCTCAGGGATGCGATGCCAGGAGCCCGCGTCCCCCATGGAATTCGCCGCGCCGTTTCTGTTGCGACTGTCACGCTTCCTGCGGCTGAGGGCCCAAAGAAATCGCCACCGGACTCCGACCAGGGCCGGTGGTTTCGGAGAAAGTCCCAACCAAAATCTCAGCCCTAAAGACCATGATTGCGCATCGTCAGAAGTCCCCCGCCGTCGGGGCTCATCACCGAGGAGTGATGGCCGCCACGGAAACCCAGAACAACCACACCCTCGCCTTCGTTGCCCGCCCGGGATCGAGCGGAACCTCGCCCGCTCCCCGGACCGCCATGGCCGTGTCGGTGTCGCATCCGCCCCGGAAGCACGGTCCGGTGCCGCGCTCCGGACCGGTCCCGCGGCCGTTGCGTCCTGGACGCGGCGTCCGTCCGTCCGCTCCCGCGGCGCACCGCAAGGCGGGGGGATCCCCTCCGGTGCTTTCGGTATTTGCGCCGGTGACCGTTCCCCGCGAAGGCGTCGAACCGCCGCCCGAGCGGCCCACGCGCAGCATCGCCCGGGAAGGGGAGCATGCCCTGCGAAGCTATCTCCGGGAGATCAGCGAGACGCCCCTCCTCAAGCCGCACGAGGAGGTGGAGCTGGCCGCCCGCATCCGCGCCGGCGATGACGCGGCGCGTGAGCTGATGATCCGGGCCAACCTCCGCCTGGTGGTCAAGATCGCCAAGGATTACGACGGCATGGGGCTGCCCCTGCTCGACATGATCAACGAGGGCAACATTGGGCTCATGCGGGCTGTCGAGCGCTTCGATCCGACCAAGGGCGCCAAGCTGTCCACGTACGCCGCCTGGTGGATCAAGCAGGCCATCAAGCGGGGGCTCGCCAACCAGGGGAAGACCATCCGGCTCCCGGTGCACCTGGTGGACCGCGTCGCCAAGATCCGGCGGACCGCCGTCCGGTTGCATGAGGAACTGGGCCGCGAACCGACCGACGCCGAGATTGCCGAGGCGCTGGGAATGACCGCTGAGCGCGTCACGGAGCTGGTCACCGCCTGCTATCGTCCGGCCTCCCTGGACGCGCCGCTGGGCGATGACGGGGAGACGCAACTGCAGGATGTGGTGCGGGACGAGAACGTGCAGACGGCCTACGAGGACTTTGAGCGCCAGACGCGGCATGAGCTGCTGCGCGAGATGATCGGACAGCTCGATGAGCGGGAGCTGACGATCGTGCGCTACCGGTTTGGGCTCGACGGCGGTTCCGAGCGCACGCTGGAGGAGGTCGGCGAGCGGTTCGGAGTCACCCGCGAACGCATCCGCCAGATCCAGAATTCCGCCCTCGGCAAGCTGCGCAAGATGCTGGTCAAGCGCGACGCCGTCCGGGATCCGGAGCTGGACCGCCTGACGCGCCGCGGAGAGCGTTGGGGCTGAGCCAGAGTGTCCCGGCCGGTCCGCGGCTCACGCGGGCTGGCCGGGCACCGTCACCATCCAGCCGATGCCGAATCGGTCGGTGAGCATGCCGAAGCACGGAGACCAGAAGGTTTTGTTGAGCGGCATTTGCACCTCGCCGCCCTCGGACAACTGGGCAAAGACCCGTTCGGCTTCGCCGGCCGTGGGCAGGGTGATCGAGAGGGAGAATCCGGAAAAGGTGCCCCCCGGACCGCATCCGTCGGAGGCCATCAAGAGGGTCTCGCCCACGCGAAAGCTGGCATGCATCACCTTGTCTTCGAAGCCCGGAGGCAACATGCCCGGCGGCGAAGCTTCCGGACTATCCTTGTGGCGCATGAGGAGCTCCACCTGCGCGCCGATGGCGTTCCGGTAAAATTCGAGGGCTTCTTCGCAGCGGCCGCCAAAGAAAAGGTAGGGCTGAACGAGAGGGCTCATGGTCAATGCAGGAGATGATGGTGAATTTCCTCGCACGGTGGCGGGAACCGGGGCTTTGGTCAATGCCGAGCCATGAATCTTCTCCGGCGATTTCCAAAATCCGCTGCCGCCTTGATGACCGCGCCCACCTTCGCCTCGGGCGCCGGGATCCTGATCCTCGGCGATTTTGGGGCGCCCTGGTGGGTGTTCGGCGTCTTGCTGCTGTGGCCGGCGACTCTGGGACTTCCCTCCACATTGGCCGTCATTCTCCTGGCCAGCCTCTGGGGCCACGTGTCCTGGGCGGCCGGCCTCCCGTGGTTCCTGACTGCATGCCTGGCGCTGGCCTGGTCGCAGCTTCCGCCGGCCACGGTGGCGGCGTTGCTGGAGCAGGAAAACCTGATAGAACGCGACTACCAGTTGAAGCGTGCCCTGGGGTTTCCCGAGGAGGTCTTCACCCGCGGCGGGGCATTGCTGGGGATGTGATTCAGGCTTCGCCCCACCCCCTCCCGGCAAAACGGGGTGTGTGGCTGCCTACAGCACCACCACCCGGGCGCTGGTGATAGCCGGGTCGCGCGCCAGTTCATCCAGGGCCGCCCGGGGCGGGGCGGTGTCGAGATGCAGCACCGTGAGCGCCTGGCCGCCGGCGGCATCCCGCGCGAGGCTCATGTTGGCGATGTTCACGCCGTGGCTTCCCAGGACCGAGCCCAGATGTCCGACGATGCCCGGACGATCCTGATTTCGGATCAGCAGCAGGGTGCCGCTGATGGGGATCTCGACCGGCAGGCTGTAGAGCCGGACGATCCGGGGGTTGTTCGGAGATCCGAAGAAGGTGCCGCCGGCGGAGATCACCTTGCGGCCCTCGTTGAAGGCCTGGATATGCAGCCATTCGTTGAAGGTGACCGGTTCGTCGGACTTCTTCTCCTCCACGGCGATGCCCAGCGCGGCGGCGGCACTGCGCACATTGATATTGTTGAGGTCCTGAACGGCGCTGTGGCTGAGGAATCCGCGGAGGATGGCCCGGGTGACGGGATCGGTCTGTGGCAATTCCTGCGCCCGGCCTCCGTAGGTGATGTGCAGGCGATCCACCGGGCCCGGAGCCAATTGCCCGAGCAGACTGCCCAGCTTCTCGCCCAGGGGGAGGTAGGGCTTGACCAGTTCGTAAGTCTTGGCGTCCACCCCGGGAAGGTTCACCGCGTTGCGCACCTCGCCGGTGAGCAGGAAGGCGGTAAGGATTTCGGCCACCTCGAGTCCGCATTTCTCCTGGGCCTCCTCGGTGCTGGCTCCGAGGTGCGGGGTCAGCACGACGTTGGGCAAGGCCCGCAGGCGGTGGCTGGACGGCAGCGGTTCGGTGACGAATACGTCGAGCGCGGCGCCGCCGACGCGTCCCGACTCCAGCGCGGCGACGAGGTCCTCCTCGTTCACGATTTCGCCCCGGGCGCAGTTGACCAGGCGCACTCCCGGTTTCATCCGGGCGAACGCTGCGGCGTTCAGCAGGCCGCGGGTTTCCGGGGTGACCGGAAGATGCACGGTGATGAAGTCGGCCGACCGGAAGACGGCGTCAGTGTCGAGGGCGAGTTCGATCCCCAATTGCTTGGCCCGCACATCGGTGAGGAAGGGATCGTAGGCCACGACCCGCATGCCGAAGGCCAGCGCGCGTCTGGCGACCTCCGTGCCGATCCGGCCGGCGCCCAGGATCCCGAGCGTCTTGCCGGCGATCTCGATGCCCTGGAAGGCCTTCCGGTCCCACTTGCCGGACGCCATGCTGGCATGGGCGGCGGGAATCCTTCGGGCCAGCGCGCCCAGCATGAAGAAGGTGAGTTCGGCGGTGGTGACGGTGTTGCCTCCCGGGGTGTTCATCACCACCACGCCGCGCTGGGTGGCTGCTTCGACGTCCACGTTGTCCACGCCCACGCCGGCCCGGCCGACCACTTTGAGCTTCGGCGCGGCCTCCAGCACCCGGCGGGTCACCTTTGTCTCGGACCGCACCACCAGCGCCTCGGCGTCGGCCACCACCGGCAGGAGTTCTGCCTCGGAGAGACGTTGGGACAGCACGGTGGTCCGGAACTCAGGCCGGGTCTGGAAATAGGTGATGCCCCTCGGGGAAATCGGATCGCAAACAAGAACGTGCATAGTCGCGGCCGCGGACGCTAAGGGGGGACGGAGGAAAGATGAAGGAGGAACGATGAATGATGAAGTGAACTGCGCCCCCGCCAGCCCGTGGCTGGTGATTGGCGGCCACCCACCCCAGCCCCCCCAGACAATTGCCTCCGTCCCCGCCTTTCGACACGCTGGGCGCCGTCATGGCCGCCGCTCCGCATGCCTCGTTTCGCCCTTACATCCCCGACCGCACCTCGTTGCCGGAGTTCACGGCCCGGGCGCTGATTGTCGGAACCCTGCTGGGCATGGTCTTTGGAGCCTCGTCGCTGTACCTGACCTTGAAGGTCGGGCTCACGGTCAGCGCCAGCATCCCCGTGGCCGTGATTTCGATCTCCTTGTTCAAGGTTTGGGGATGGTTTGGAGGACGCGAGGCCACGATTTTGGAGCACAACATCGCGCAGACCGCGGGGTCGGCCGGGGAGTCCATTGCCTTTGGGGTCGGCGTGACCATGCCGGCGATTCTGATCCTGGGCTTGGATCTGGAGGTGAGCCGGGTCCTGCTGGTCGGGGTGCTGGGCGGCTTGCTGGGGATCCTGATGATGATTCCGCTGCGGCGCTCGCTGATCGTGCAACAGCACGGCCAGTTGAAATATCCCGAAGGCACCGCCTGCGCCGAAGTGCTTAAGGCAGGCGCCAGCGCGGAATCCCGGGCGGCGGCGGACCCCGTCCACCGGTCCCGGGTCGGCGTCTCCCAGATTGATGCGCGCACCATCGTCGCGGGGTTCGCGATGGGATTGCTCTACAAGACGGCGAACGTCGCCTTCAAGTTGTGGAAGGATGTTCCCGAAAAGGTGTTTGGCGCGCCGCTGCGGGGGGGATCCATCTCGGCGGAGATCTCCCCGGAAATGGTGGGCGTGGGGTACATCATCGGTCCCCGCATCGGGGGCATCATGGCGGCCGGTGGCGTCCTCAGCTATCTGGTGCTCATTCCGCTGATCCAGTTCTTCGGACAGAACCTCAGCGACGTGGTGGCGCCGGGCACCCGTTTGATCAGCGAGATGGCCCCCAATGACATCCGCAGCGCGTACATCCTCTACCTGGGCGCCGGGGCGGTGGCCGCCGGCGGATTGATCAGCCTTCTCCGCTCGATCCCCACCATCTGGCACGGGATCAAGCTCGGCGCCCTGGATATTGCCGCCGCCCGGAGCGGCGTCGCCGGGCCTTCGGAACGGACTTCCCAGGATCTGCCGCTCCGGTGGGTCGGCATCGGCATCGTGCTGTTGCTGGCCGCCATCACGCTGGCGCCACCGCTGCGGATGAATCTGCTGGGAGCCGCGCTGATCGTCGGATTGGGATTCCTCTTCGTGACGGTGTCCTCGCGGCTCACCGGCGAGATCGGATCTTCGTCGAACCCGGTCTCCGGAATGACCATCGCGACGCTGCTGGTGACCTGCCTGGCGTTCCTCGCCGTCGGCTGGACCGGCAATTCCTATTACGTCACCGCGCTTTCCGTCGGTGCCATCGTCTGCATCGCCTGTTCCAACGGCGGCACGACATCTCAAGACCTCAAGACCGGATTTCTCGTGGGGGGCACGCCGCGCCGGCAGCAGGTGGCCATTCTTCTCGGAGCGCTGGCATCCGCCCTGGTGCTGGGGCCGATCCTGCTGGGATTGAACCGGAGCGCGGTGACGTACGTGGACGCCCTCACCGTGGCGCCGTCCCTGAAGGTTCCGGCGGACCAACTCCGAAATCTCCCGCGCGAACATCTGACCGGACCGCAGGCGCGCAACGACCGGCAGGAGTATTTCGCGTGGCATGATGTCAGCGCGGGGAACGCGCGAAAGTTCCTGGTGGACGCCAGCGGGACGCCGGTCTGGCTGGTGGATCCGGGTATCAACGGGGCGTATGCGGAGCGTCCGGACGGTTCCACCGTGCGAAAATTCGACGCGCCCAAGGCCGTGCTCGTGAGTTACATCATCAAGGGTATCCTCGACCGCCGTCTGCCGTGGGAGTTGGTGATCCTGGGCGCGATGATCGCGATCACCCTGGAGTTGGCCGGCATCAATTCGCTGGCATTTGCCGTCGGAGTGTACCTTCCGGTGTCGGTTTCGATGGGGATCTTCGCCGGAGGAGCGATCCGATGGCTGGTCGAGCGACAGGAGCGGCCGAGGCATGTGAACGCCGGACGAACCGCCGATGAGATCGCTGCGGAGAATGATCGTTCGCCGGGAGTGTTGATGGCCTCGGGGTACATCGCCGGCGGAAGCATCGCCGGCATTGGCATCGCCTTCATGGCGGCGGCGCTCGAATCCACCGACCGCGCCATCACCGCCTGGTCCACCCGGTCCAATCCATGGGTCGCCGGTCCCTATGCCGACCTGCTGTCCCTGCTACCCTTTGCAGTTCTGCTGGTGCTGCTCTGGCTGGCGGCGCGCCGGAGAATTCTGGCTTCCTCGTAGCCTTCAGCGCCATACGGACGCGATCAGGGGCGCGACGACCAGCGCCGGAAGATAGTTGGCGAGAGGGACGCGACGAATGCCCAGCACCACCGGGGCCGCCGTCAGCGTCAACAGCCCGCAGGCGGCGGCGAGTGCGGCTGCCGGCTGCGGATCGGCGAGCCGTTGCTGAAGCATGCCGCCCAGACCCGCGAGTGTTCCCTGAATCGCGAATACCGGGACGGCGGTGAGCGCCACGGTCCGGCTTCCAGCCTGCGCAAATCCAAAGGCGGCCAGCGCGTCCAACGCGGCCTTGAGCGCCAGCGGACGCCAGTCCCCGGTCGCCCCCAGCAGCAGGGCGCCGGCGATCCCCAGCGGGTTGGCCGCGAACACCACGGACTCAAACGCGAAACCCGACTCCGGAGGTGTGCGCCCGGAACCCGCCCAGGCCAGCAGCCGGCTGAGTCCGCGCTGAAGTCCGATCCCATGACCGATCAGGCTGCCGACGCTCAGCGAGAGAACGGCGATGATCAGGACCCGGATCCCCGGCCATGGGCGGGAGGGCAGGGCCATCCAGACCACCCAGCCTCCCGTGAGCACCGTGAGCACTGTCAACGCGAGCCGCAGTTGGCGCTGGACTCCGGCCGGGGGGGGCCACGGGATCGAGTGTCCGGTCAGGGCGCCCAACAGGACCCCGAGCGCGTTGAGCAGGATGGGAGGCACCGGGCGGCATCCTCCCGGCTCCGTCTGCGGAATTCAACACAACCCAAGGGGCGGCGTTGACCCGCCTTCGCGGGTCCGCTAGGTCTTCCGCAGCGCATTTCAATTTTCCATGAAATCCTTGTCCTTGAAGCGGGTGGTCTTGTCGTTCGCCGCGGTTGCCGCCGCGTTGTGGGTTGCCGGGTGCAGTTCCGAAGGGCCCACCATCGCTCCCAACTGGTACGATTCGGCGTTCTACAAGCAGGGAAGCCTGGACACCGCCCCGACCCGGTATTCGGCGCCGACGGCCGAGCCGGGCAACCAATAAGCAGGGAAGCGTCCGGCCCCGGCCGGAATCCGGGAGTGCGGGAATTGTCGCACAGCAGCCTGCGTGTGGGCGTGGCGGAATGGCAGACGCGCCAGACTTAGGATCTGGTTCCTGACGGAGTGGAGGTTCAAGTCCTCTCGCCCACACCAAGCCAGTCCCCATTTTACTCGAGGCGGATCGCGCTTTGAATGGGAATGGGCGGGTCGAGTTGCTGGCCGTCGGCCGGTTGCTCGTGGATTTTCCGCACGACTTCCATCCCTCGGATCACCCGGCCAAACGCCGCGAATCCCTGACCGTCCGGATTGCGCCGCCCTCCGAAGTCCAGCTCGGGCTGGTCGCCGAGGCAGATGAAGAAGTGATGCTGCGCAGAGTCCGGCAGATCGCGCGCCATGGAAATCGTCCCGTCGCGATGCTTCAGGCCGGTATCCCGCGTCCGCTCCAGTGCGATGGGCGGGGCGTAGTCGTTGGTCCGGGCGGAGTTGGCCTGGGCTTGGACCACCGCGATCTTCACTCCGTTGGTCGGCTGGTTTCCGGCGGTTACGGCGCGGAAAAAGCGACCGCCTCCGAAAAGGCCCTCGTGGACGTATCGCAGGAAATTGGCGGCGGTGAGCGGCGCGGCGCGGGCGTCGAGTTCGACTTCGATGTCCCCCAGGGCCGTCTGAATCAATACCCGGGGCCGGTCGGACACCGGCTCGTTGCGCCAACGAAAGCGAGGCGCCTGATCCGGATGGAAGCCCGCCAGGTGCGTCCGGTCGGCGGCCGCGCGCAGTGCCGGACGCCGGTAGCGCCACGGCCCGTCGCCGAACACTTCGAGGCATAACCCGGCCACCGCAGGATCATATTCCCGGAGCTCGGCGCGAGTGTTGACGTGGTTGTGCTGCGCATCGTTCTCCCGATTGTCGTCGAACCAGGACTGCACGGCTTCGGCCCAATACTCATGGCGGTTCGACGCGGCATAGGTGCCTTGCCAGAGTCCCCGGTGGGTGGCGCCCTGGAACGCGGCGGCCAACCGCGTGTCAAAGGTCGGGTCCGTGGCGCTCAAGCCCATCTCATGGATGGCATGGGCGAATTCGTGGATGCAGATGTTCTCCGCCGGGTAAGGGTCTCCGGGGAACCCCAGCAGATTTTCCTCTCCGGCGCTGACGGCCGGAGCCTGGGGTGTGGCCCCAAGGCCGCGGGCGCGCCGGTCCCAAAAGATCCGCGGCTTCAACGCCGAATGCTCGGGGACATCGGTGGTGTATTCGTTCCAGGCCATGACGGCGAGGCGTGTCCGGTTGCTGGCCATGGCGTGAAGCAGGTCCTCCCGCCCATCCAGCAGGTGCCGGACGATCCAGGCCGCCTCCTGGAGGGCCGCGTCGGAAACCTGGGTGGAGCTGAGGATCGGCAGGCCGCCGACCGAGAGGTGCTTCTGGTAAAACGGGGCCAGCTGGAACCGTTCGCGGATTTCCGGGGGAACGGGCGACACGGTGGAAGGCGGGTTGGTGTTGGACGGTTGTGCGTGCAGGTGCAGGAGGAATCCGAGGAACACGAGCAGCAGGGGAGAGGAGAGGCGTGGCATCGGAGGCGGTGTCGAGTTCGCGGTGGGAGGTAGCGACGGCTTGGGAGCGTTCCTCACTTCCTATATCCCATCAAGCGCCACTCAGATAGGGCCAGCCTCATGGGCCGTCACCCATCGAAGAAGGCATTCCGGGAAGGAGTCAGGTGCCGACCCGAATTCGAAGCGCCCGCAGCGTGCTGAGGGAGACCTCGTGGAACTCCCGCACGGGACGGGCACCACTGCTTCGCCGGGGACTGAAACGATCCCGGTCACGTTCCAAGAGAGCGTTGATGAATTCCCGGCTTCCCAGGATCGCCCCATCGCTCAGGTAGTGCACCCGCAGGCGCAACAAGTTCGCGGTCGTGGAAGTGGAACTGACGGTCCACGACGCGGGAGACGCAGTAGTAGCAGCCTTAAGGGGGGGGCTTCGGGCGCGGCCTTCCAACGGGGATGTCACATACGATCAATTGGCCAGACCGCTGGCGTGCCGACCATCGCCAGATTTCGCGATAAAGGACCTGGTACTTTGTATGTCCCCCTGCGGCCTTTGCGCCCTCTGCGTGAGCCTCACGCAATGGCCGCGAAGGCCGCAGAGGAGTACCCAGTGCCAGGTCATCTGTCCGATGCCCTCACGGACTGGTTGTTGCTTTGGGACCATTCCTTATGCTGCCCGGCGATGTGGTTCGTTTATTCTCTCAGCGCCGCCATCCTCTGGGGACTCAACTATGCCGCCAGCGGCCGTGTCCTGAAGCGGGGGGTGGCGCCTTCCACGCTCTTCGCCCTCGATCTGCTCTTCGCCTTGGCTGCCGTCGGAGGCGGCCTGCTGCTGCTGGGACGGGGCAAGGCGGCGACCCTCGAGGTGCGTCAGCTCGGGACCGATTGGATCTGGCTGGCCACGGCGATGGTGTGCTCCACCGCCGGAGGACTGCTGGTCTTCCTGGCCATTGACGCGAAGAACGCCACGCTGGCCTCACTGATCGAGATCTCCTATCCGCTGTTCGTGGCCTTGTTCGCCTGGATCCTGTTTCGGGAGGTGCAGGTCAATTGGCCGACGGCCCTGGGCGGATGCCTGGTTCTCGGCGGCGTCGCCCTGGTGTATTGGGGCAACCGGCATTGAAGAGATTTTCCGTGCCCGGTTCCTCGGGAGGGTGCCGGGGGCACCGCGGGAGATTTTCAGTGGAGGCCACAAACAGAGTGCCAGGTCCTCAGTTTGCGGCTCCCGAGAAGCCGGTCTCACGCCAAGAGTGCCAGGGCCGCAAGGCAAGGGGGTTGTCCTCCGACAACGAATTCATTGGAGTGGCGGGAATTGGGCAGGCCTTGGATCCTCCTCTGCGGCCGTTGCGTCCTCTGCGTGAGCCTCACGCAATGGTCGCGATGGCCGCAGTGGAGCACCAAGTGCCAGGTTTTCAGTTGGGGCCACAAACAGAGTGCCAGGTCTTCAGTTTGGCGCGGTGGGGGGTGGACAAAGGATGCGGATAGCATCCGAACCCGCCGGAGGCGGACGAGCCGCGGCAACGGCCTTCCGAGCCACAGCTCGCATTGCCGCCGGTTACCACCGCGTAATGGACTCGCCCGACTGCCGGCGGAGTGCGCCATCCTGACCTGCAAATTCTACTGAAGAGCCGCCCTTTCAAGCTTGACTTCCGCGTGGAGCCATTAAAAGGTCCACTAACCTTTGGCCCGTCATCCATCTTTCAACCGCAACAACCTAGAGCCAGCCCTCTAGTTATGAACTAATGAACTACGTTGCCGATTGGTCTATCAAGAGAATGAAGGGCGAGGTGCTCCGTTGGGTGTGGAATGTTAAGTCTCCAGGCAACGATGCGTTCGACAGCCAAAGGGAGATGAGTGACTCGAGGGCGTCCGGACTATTAGCCGTCCTATGGCCAAGAGCGCGACTTGGAATGAGGAGTTTCGGCTCCTGGGGTCCAGGCAGAGTTTTGCGTTCTTTCACGTTGCTGTTGGTGTTGACGCTCAAAGCGACGGCATCCTCTGAACCCGATCTGACGCTCCCGGCGGATCAGACGCCACCGACCAACAGCGCCGTCCTCTTTTCTGGCGACCTGGACCTCGATGGCGAAACTGACTTTACCTTCGAGAGGCAATCCGCGCTGGAACCTCGCGAGGGAGTATCTTACTACAGTGTAGTCTATTTTCTTCGAGACACCCAGCACTTGAAATTTATTAGGAACTCGCCTCGAGTTGTTGATTTTGGTTATCAGGACGCTGTGGTGTCGGAGAGTCAAATTTATACTAACTACTTTAAAGACAACAGTGTTACCTTGGGTGCTTTCGATTCGGCTGTACTCCCAGGCGTTCAGTGTTACTACTATGATGTGGTCAAACGCGTTCCTACAATATTTGCAGGCGGGCGCGGCTTTTTCACCAATAAAACCGAAGTGCTGATCGGCTTTCGGTTCACGCAACTGGATTCGGGCACCGTGCACCATGGGTGGCTGAAACTTACTCGTCCCGATACGCTATTCATCACCCCGTTTGATCTGGTCGCCCTGGACTGGAACCCCTTGCCCAATGAGCCCATCCGGGCGGGTCTGGCACCGGACATCCCGCTCTCCTTTTCCGTGGAAGAGGCGGGGCTTCGTCTTACTTGGCCCATCCAGGTTTCCGGCTGGATCCTGGAAACCGCCGAACGTCTGGGACCGGATTCCGAATGGCTCCCGGTGCCGGACGCGGTTGCGGTCGGGGTGGTGGTGCCCCTCTCGGATGGCACCCGATTTTTCCGGCTCCGCCGGCCGTAGCCATGCGATTAATTTTTCATTTGACGCTTTTGCTGGCACTTGCAAGTCCGGCGTACGCCGCTCCGGACTTGGTGCTGCCGCTGAATCAACCACCACCAACCAACAACGCAGTCATCGTCTCTGGTGATCTAGACCTTGATGGTGAAGTGGAGTTTACTTACGAGGTTGGCTCGGGGCTCGCCTCAAACGTTGGGACGCTCTACTATAGTGTTGCCTACTTTCTTCGAGAAACTGGACGCCTCCGATTTTTAAGGCGATCCTCCAAGGCTATTGACTTTAATACTGGCGACAGTGTCGGTTTAAACAACCAAATCTATGTGCATCCCTTCGGTGATAACAGTATTGGGGTATGCTATTACGATTCAGCACTGTTTCGTGACGTTCAATGGAATTACTTTGATATTATCCGGCGTAATACAAATCTGTTCAATGATGGTCATACTCTTTTTACCAACAAAACCGAGTTGTTGATCGGCTTTCGGTTCACGCAACTGGATTCGGCCACCGTGCACCATGGGTGGCTGAAACTCACCCGGCCCAACACGCTGTTCATCACCCCGTTTGATCTGGTCGCCCTGGACTGGAACCCCTTGCCCAATGAACCCATCCGGGCGGGTCTGCCGCCGGACATCCCGCTCTCCTTCGCCGTGGAAGAGGCGGGGCTTCGTCTCACCTGGCCCATCCAGGTCTCGGGCT